>Ga0172371_10000016_pt1 | contig 202799 bp, 157 predicted proteins | sample Lak12m_FD_114543 | JGI IMG/M metagenome (GOLD analysis project Ga0172371, IMG submission 114543) | Freshwater microbial communities from Kabuno Bay, South-Kivu, Congo - kab_022012_12m | ecosystem: Environmental > Aquatic > Freshwater > Lake | place: Democratic Republic of the Congo...
ACGAGAGGACCGGGATGAACTGACCTCTGGTCTACCAGCTGTCACGCCAGTGGCACCGCTGGGTAGCTAAGTCGGGAACGGATAAACGCTGAAAGCATCTAAGTGTGAAGCCGCCCTCAAGATCAGACTTAGACCTCCTGGGAGAACACCAGGTTGATAGGCTGCAGGTGTAAGCGCAGCAATGCGTTCAGCCGAGCAGTACTAATGGTCGTTAACTACTTCATTTCTAACTGTCCTTCCTTTGTCGAGACTTACGAAAGGTCTTTGCCTTCCGTAACCTTGGCGAAGGAGGGTTCTGGCTAGCAATTTTGGTTAGTGCAAAAAACAAAAAAGGCTTTATTGGATAAAGTCTTTTTTGCTATCCATAATTCTTTCCTTTCCCTATTTTACGTGGTAAAAATATAAGTAACGTGCTTTTTTAGATGGTTACAAAATTCATTTTTGAGTAAGACTCAATCCAAACAAGAAGGGTGGATGGTGGCAAAAAGATTTTTGTAACCATCTCTCCTTACCCATCACTTATATTTATGGTTCTTTTTCCTCGTAAAAAAACTGACAATTATCGCGACCATTTGATTCAACGTTTAGGCGAAATTCTGCCCGGCGCTCTTTGCTGGGGAGTTTTAATCGTTGGCATCAGTTCTTCTTTTTTCGCGCCGGTCGCGGCGGCTATTTTTATTATTTTTTACGACCTCTTTTGGCTTACCCGGGTGTTGGTTTTGAGCATCCTCACCATAATCGCTTACCGTAAACTAAGCAAAAACCAAAAAATAAATTGGACGGTAAAATGCGAAGATTTGGGAAGGCGCTATGGACTGCGCTGGAACGAAGTTTATCACCTGATCGTTATTCCTTACGTAAACGAAGGTTTTGAAATATTGGAGCCCACTCTGAAAAGCTTAAAGAAATCCCACTACCCCAAAAATAGGATGATTATTTCAATGTCTTGTGAAAAAAGGGCGGGAAAAGAGGCCTGGAAAAATCAGGAAGTCCTGAAAGAAAAATACGGCAAAAATTTTGCCGGCTTTTTAACGGCCGTCCACCCTGACAACTTGCCAAACGAAATGAAAGCCAAGAGCGGCAACGCCAACTGGGCACTGAAAAACGCTCTGCGATTTCTCGCGGAAAAAAATATAAAACCCTTGAGTGTTGTGGTGTCTAACTTTGACTGCGACACTCGGGCTCATCCGGAATATTTTGCCAGCGTCACTTACCACTATATCGACAATCCTGACCGTACCCGCTGTAGTTATCAGCCTTTGCCGATGTTTAACAATAATATTTGGGACACCAATATCGTCGTGCGAATCGTATCGCTCGGCACTTCCTTTTGGCATATGATCGAGAGTGTTCGCCATGAAAGACTAGTGACTTTTTCTTCCCACTCAATGAGTTTAGTCGCTCTTTTGGACGTAGGGATGTGGCAAAATGATATTATTTCAGAAGATTCAGCGATTTTTTGGCAATGCTACTCGAAATACGACGGAGATTACCGCACCATCCCTCTTTTTTTACCGGTTTCGATGGACGCGACGCTCGCAGACACCACCGGGAAAACTATGCTTAACCAATATAAACAGCTGCGCCGTTGGGCTTACGGAATTGAAAGTTTTCCACGTCTGCTTCGCGTATTTTTCAATAAAAAATCCAAAATTCCCCGGCTCTCACGTTGGAGCATTGTCGGAACAATGTTGGAGGGCCGCATTTCCTGGGGCACCACTTCTTTTATGCTGCTTTTTATGGGCTGGCTGCCGCTGATGGTGGGCGGAATCAAATTTAACGAAATGGTACTCGCGCATAATCTGCCGCTGATTACCCAATCTTTAATGCGAATGGCGATGGTGGGGATTATTTGCTCCGGTATATTATCTTTTTTTATCGTACCGCGGCGGCCCAAACACTACGGCTGGTTAAAAAATATTTCCTTCAGCGTCCAGTCGTTTTTCATCCCGCTAGTCGCGCTTTTAATGAGCGCGCCGCCAGCAATGGACGCAATGACACGCCTTATGATCGGAAAATATTTTGGCAGTTTTTGGGTGAGTGAGAAGAAAGTAAAACCTCAGGAAAACGTAAAGTGTAAAGTGTAGGAATTGTTACTATCTTAAATTTTTTTCTTCTATTAACTTACTGTTTCTCGGGTTAGTTTTTAGATTTGAGTTCTTGACTTAGCTTTAAACCCCTAATCAATTTGAATCGTTGCCGCATTGCATTTTTTCTCCGTGGGGCATTTTTGGTCAATGAGCCACTGGGTCGGACAACTTTTATATTCGCTGTCGTCTTCCATTACTTTTTTCACCACGTTCTCTAATTTATCTGGTAGCCTAAGATCCTCCGCGTTTTTTCCCTCTTTGGGTTCATAGTTTTTGCTATCCCCCCAACCATATTTATACTGTCCTTCGTTAGGATAACCGTAGGACTTGGGATAATCGGTGGTAAATTGGAAAATTCCATCCACAATATCGGTGGGTAAATCGCCATTAGGCGAAACATTTTTCCAGTATCGGTATAGATGACCTCTAACCTCGGCCACTCCGTTTTCCCTAACTTCAATTTTTTGCTTGCGCGCTTTGGTAAATTCCGTCATACTGGGGCTTTTGGTAAGGGGCGAGGCGCCTTTTTGGTTGGCGCAGGCAATCGCCTCAATCTCGTCAATTTGGAATCCGCCCCAACCCACCACGCAATCGTGTCCCGCGTGGGTAGCTTCATGGACAAGGATATGAGTAATATCAAAGATTTTCTGGTCGTGGGTAACATAAATATCCCCGCAGCCGGTGCAAAGCCCGCCGCCCGGCTGGTCGCCGATGTGCTGGACGCTGCGGAAAACCATTTCGTATCTCTTGGAATCCCTCTTGCAGAGACGTTTCAGGGCCCTTTCGATGGCTCGGGGTGAACCGTCTCCCTGCTCGAAATCGTTATCTAGCGGTTCTACATTATCATTTTTCCTCTTTTCGTTTTCCTTGTCTATTTGATCTTTAATTTGATCAATTTCGTTATCGTTTCGTCCTGCCGTGATTTGGTCAATGATATTATCCGTCTGGCTGCCTGGAGGAGCTTTGTCGGCAGTCAGCGTTTTTTGCCAGGTACTGGGATCCATTGGCGCCGATGGCCCGGGAGTTGCTCTTCTGATGGCCTCGGCTTCTTTTTGCGCCTCGGTTACCTTACCGTAAGGTTGGGGAGTAAAACCTGAACTTGTGCTACTGGTCCAATTGTCTGAGACCGCCGCCCGGTCTCCTGTGCTTGTTGAATCGCTATCGGCTGCCGTACCAACGCCTGTGCTGTCACCACCCACCGTCCTACTCGTGCCGGTAGCGGCACCCCCGGAGATGCTCGCCAAACCCGACAAATCAGTTGAACCGGTCCCCACCACAAGATCAGTTGTTTGCAGGGCTGATTCCGTTGCCAAAGCAAGCGCCTTGCCGAAAGCATCGTTTGAGCCGGTTGGAGGACTTTGTTGGCTCAGCCTGACAATTTCCTGCCGGGTGGCAGCGATCAGATTGTCCAAAGATGCCCCTTGTAGGTCGGCCGCCGTAAAAGCACCGCTTGAACCAAGCAAATTGACAAAAGAACTGTCCTTGCTGGATTGGGAAAAGGATTGCAGCAAAGCAACAGTCAATTTTTTCATTAGATCCAAACTCTGTTGTGAAGAAAGAGAATTGCCAGAAGATCCCAACAGGGAGACTAAGCCGCTAGTAGCATTAGCAGCGCCAGCCGGGACGCTGCCAGCCGCAGAGTTAGTGGAGCTATCGGTCGCGGGATTAGCCGCCAGTGCCGCGGCCAAAGTCTTCATAAAATTGGGAGTACCGGAATCAATCTTTATTTGTCCGGTGTTTACATCTTTGTATCCCGCCAAAAAGGGCACCAAGATTTCCGCTTGGTCGCCAAAATTTTTCTTGGCCCGGAAATAAAAAGCAAATTTTTCACCGCTTTTCAGGGCTTTTAGCTGAGCTAAGAAACGGTCTTGGGACAACGGCCCCTTCACGATGGCTTTTTCTTCGCCGCTAAGGATGAAACCCGTGAGGTCGGAAAATGTTTTCAGCGAGCCGGCTGTTTCGTTACCGGAACCATTATCCGCTATATCGCAACGGAATTGCCACCAAGATCCGGCATTTTTGTAGCCGGTAGAATATAGAACAGCTTGGATGGCGATCCAGCCGACTAAAATAAAAATAAAACCCAAAACCGCGTTCCTAGCAAAGTTTTTGGCTTTCAAAAAATAAGCCTTTCGACCGGTGCCAAAAATATAGATCAGGCCAGCCAGTGTCAGGAACAGTACTGCCACCGCGAAACTGATCCCAGTAATAAAATTATAAACATTGTTTACCGTTTCCAAAACCGAGCAAACGGTACAGTTGGAACCCTGGCAGCCAACGACCGCGTTCTCCGCCGCTTTGGCTATTTTTATCAAATTCATTTGTTTTTATATTTTAAGTATCTTTAAATTTATGACAATTTTACCACAAATATTACGGAAAGCAAAAACCCGTTCGGTTACGCCGGACGGGTGGAAAAAGATTTTCTATCTACCGCAGAAACTTGTCTATTATGCGCCGCGGCGATTGCAACTTTCTTATTAAGTTTTTGATTTTTTCGTAGTCATCCCTGATTCCTCTTGTTAACTCTTCGGGGCATATTTTTTGCGCACAGCCCCAGTCTTTCTCCAGCCATCTTCTCAGCTCGTCGAGCGAATACCGCGATACTCCTCCACGCTCAAGATCCGTTTGAAGTTCCTCCTTGGTACGCTGAAAACTATCAACATACCAGTTACAGCTACCGCAGCTATCCGCGAGAAGCGAATCGGTTGGGAACATAAAAAAGAAAACGAATGCTGCCGTTAACAACAAGACTAGATTCCTCATATCTCCTCCTTATCCGATGATTTTCTCGAACAACTTATTTTCGATGTTTATTCGACTTTGTCAAGGAAAATTGACGTTTTGGCAAAAAAAGGAATTCTAGAAACTTATGTTCTTTTTTAGGCGGAATGGCCATTTTTTGAAGCGAGGACTGTCGGGCCGCAGATCAAAAAACGACCATTCCGCCCCGCTCAGAATTATAAAAACTAGATAATTCTGCAATTTAATTTAAGAAATAGCAGGCTCAAACCAGCCGCCTTCGCCAAGGGCTACGGACAGCCAAGGGAGACTTGAACTAAAAAATTCTAGAAACTTATGGTTCAGGGTGCGACCCTGAACCAACATGTAGGAATGACAGAAAATGTAAACAACGCTCTAGTTTCTTACATCACCGGAATTGCATTTCCGGCGCATTATTGCACGCTTCGACCGGAGGAAGGTCAGCCGGCGGTTTGCTCAGACATTTGCTTTCATCCTCCATAACCTTTCTAACCACCGCCTCTTCGTAGTTTTTCAGGCCCAAAATCATACCTGGATCGTGATCGCCGTAATGAAACGGACCCATAGTTTTGTCTCCGTAACTTAAAGCGTAGGCTATCGGCCAATGATAAGCCGAGGTTCCCAAATCACCTTTTGGATTTACTTTAGTCTGACGGCGGGAAATATACCCCCTTACTTCCTTCCCCATATATTCGACTTCCGCGGTTTGCCTTTTAAATTCCTTCATATCCTGGTGTGCTACTGCCCGACAAAGGCTGCCCATTTGGTTGGCACAAGCAATTCTTTCGACTGAAGCCGTCGAACCCCACCTGTCCACGCAGCCATGCGCCGAGTGGGTAGATTCGTGAACAATAACCTGATCCATTATGCCCAAGGGCAGGGAAGCGTTAACGTATATGCTACCGCAACCAGTGCACATTCCGCCAGGAAAACTCGTTCGGCTCAGCACTTTGACGTTGCGAAAGATCATTTCGTAGCGGAGCTTGTCCCGTTCGTAAATTCTCTTTAGGGCTTTTTTCAGATCTTCAACCCGACCTTTTCCTCGCTCAGAATCGCTGCCGTCATTGCCGTCGCCCGGAGGCACATTATCCCCGCCCGGGGGTTCCTTGGTAACATCATCTTCCTTCTTTTTCTTGTCTTGAGCGGATGCTTTTTGGGATTGCCCACCGCTGCTAGCGTTGGCTCCGCCGGTGTTCGAACCGGCACTCACGTTTTTATTGGTATTGCCGTTGAGATTATAGTTATTGTTATAATTGAAGTTATAGTTGTTATTATAAATATAATTATCGTTAGCGTTCGAGTTGCCCCGCTGCGCCAACTTGTTCTGATCAAGACAAGTCTCGCTGAAATTTCTTTCGACCGGTTTACAGGAGTAGGGAAGCAACTGGCCATTTTTACATTCCTGTTTTCCGTTAGGATAAATCACTTTATTTTCCCCCACACACTGGTCGGGCGGACATTCTTTTCTGACCATCCCGATCTCGGAACAGCCGCAACCATAAAATTTGTTTCCCGTCATCCGATTAACCGTATTTTTCTCGGCGCTGGGGGTGTTGGGGCAGCGGTCTTTCGTATTAACAATTTTATCGCCATCGTCATCACGGCTTTGCTCGCGACAACTTCCCGCGTCATCCAAGCAAAATTTATCCTGGCACTGGCAATAATCTTTGCTCGATATAGCTTGGCTGATATCGGCCCGTTCCCCGCTCTGATACGGGGATCCGTTAGAATTTAAATTGGAATTCAAGTTAGACCCCAAAAAATTAAGTTGCGTATTCTCCGAGGCGCCGCAAGGAGGAGTGGAATTAAAACCGTCACCGGCTTTTTTCCACAAGCCCGCGGTTTTTTCACAATTTTCCTTTAATTCGGAATTGGAATGGCAAGCCTTATCTTCGCCCAAAATAGTTTGGTCGGGGCACTTGCAATCATCGTTTAACCATTCTCCGCCAGAGTTTACACACTGCCAATTGGGAGTGGAAAGGATATCCTCGGAGCTTTCTTTGTCAACCAAAATAGTCGAAACGAGTTTAAGCGTTTCCACCGTCATCACTGAAACTATTTTGCCGGTATCGCCGTTATTTTCTCCTTGGTTATAACTAGCCGCCTGGGCAATCAAATCGCTGAGGTTTAGCCTGGATAAAGCTGCTTGTCCACCACCGTCGGCTTGGTTAAACAAAGACACGCTTCCAGTAGAACCGTCTAACAATCCTGCGCGGTCGCCATTTTTTAATGATTCGCCAAGAACTTTAGCAACACTCCCGTAAAGATTCGTTAAATCGGTATTCTGTGAGCTACCGTCAATAACCGAACCGTCTTTAGCTAAAACAGAGCGATTATCCGTATAGCTAACTGTGCCTAAAAGATTATTCAGTAGCTGTTTTTCAGAGTTATCCAGGGAAGGGGAGTAACCATAGACAACTTGTTGTTTGGCTAGCTTAGGCCATAAATTTTGAATTAGATCCCAATATTCGCCGGTGTTTTCAATGCTTACTTTGTTTCCTTCTTTTTTTACCGTAATTAAAGGAAGATAAAGATCTTCTGCTCCGCCCATCGAATCCACTCTAGCCGGTGCTAAAAAGTGCAGTATTTCACCATTTTTTAAATCGCGCAGTTGATTTTCAAAAGCCAAATCGCTGAGAGGGCCCTCTATTTTTGCTTTGTCTTCGGTACTTTTTAGGAAGGTGGCCAAGTCGGGAAAAGCCGGTAAATTATCATAATAAGAAATTTTAAAGCTCTCGGCATATCGTGAATCCGAAGCTGGTTGCAAAAGATCTTCCCTACCGCACTGGAACTGCCACCAAAATCCGGCATTTTGGTAGCCGACCATCCTTATCACGCCCTGAACAACCAGCCAACCAAGTATTATCAAAGCAAAACCGATTATTCCGCTTTTTAAAAAATACCAAGACTTTTGAATTTTCGCCCTGCTTCTGCTGGCCAAAATATAATGGGCTCCTGCCACCACCAAAAACAAGATCGCTACCGCGCAACTTACCGCCAAAAAGAAATTATACGCGTTACTCACGGTTTCCAGTAGGGAACAAACTCCACAGTCGAAGCCGGTACAAGAGACGATGGGATTTTCCGCGGCATGAGTTATATTAGTAAGGAAATTCATTATTTATTTTTATTTCAGATGCTTATGGTAAGTTTAATATTTTTAATTTGAAGTTTGAAATTTCAAATTATTTCTTCCCTTTAGCATTAATTATGTGTACGACTCCTACCCATCCAACTATAACACCGATTATCACTCCTATGATTATCCCCCACGGAAAAATTCCCAAATACTGATCGGCCAAATATCCCAAACCGATTCCACCCAAGACACCGCCGGTGATCAAGATCGCGATTTGGAAACCGAGGACGATAAAATTCATGAATCAAGAATTATGAATTAAGAATCAAGAAAAATTCACCTACCCCCGATCGCCATAGGCGACCACCCCCTGTGCCGGCAAGCAATCCTCTCGAGAGGGGACTATCTTGATTCGTTATTCGTGCTTCATAATTCATTCGTCTTTTTCTTCTTTCCATATCGCTTTTTCCTGATCAAATACAAATTTTCCTCGCTGATCTGACGCTGGGAACGAATCATATCGGCTATTAAAGCAAAGATTAGCAGCTGAATTCCCAATATTAGCAGGATGCTCGCAAACGCCAACCAATTCCGGTAAGGAGTAATTTTAAAATCCTGAAGGTAAAAATAGAGAAATCCCAAAAAAGTAACCAGCGAAAAGAAAATCAAGGTTAGCGCCGGAGCCCCAAAAAATTTTAAGGGCTTGGTGTCCCGCAACATACTGATAATTATCCTAGTGGATTGAAAAACAAAACGCCCCAGTTTTCCAGTCATTCGGGAACGGCGTTTTTCAAAATATACTACTCTCACCGGCAACCAAACTAACTTAAAATTTTTCGATAGAGCGTCAATAATCGTTTCCTGAGTATAAGTAAAGGGGTGGTTTAAGTTAAGCCGCAGAAGCACTTCCCGGCTATAAGCCCGAAAACCGCAGGTTAAATCGTCTATTTTTTGACCCCAAAATAAGCCCACGATCCTCGCGCCCAACTGGTTAAAAATTTTTTTAACCAGGGGCATATTTTCGGGATAATGTTCCTTGCTTTTAGAAAAACGTGAAGCGATGACCATATCGGCTTTTTTGCCCAATACCGGAGCGACCATTCTCGGAATGTCGTCCGGAGAAAACTGGCCGTCCGCGTCAATGTTTACCATAATATCCGCTCCGTTTTCCAGGGCTCTTTCTACCCCGGAACGAAAAGTAAGGCCCAGCCCCCGGTGGGAAAGCCGGTAAACAAAGTCGGCTCCCGCCTCCTTTGACACTTTTACGGTATCATCGTCGGAACCATCGTCGGACACCTGCACCTTTACCACCACGCCTGCTTTAAAATCACGAGGGATAGCCCTAATCACTGACCCGATTTTTTTGTCTTCGTTATAGGCGGGAATGTTTACGATTATTAGCATAATTTGAAATTTGAAATTTTTAATTTGAAATCAATTTTAAACCTTTCAATGTCTTAATTTTAAAACAATAAGAACTATATTGTCTAGCGATTGTATAAATTTAAAAATTTTGACATTAAAAATTCATTGCGAACTTCGAATTTTAAATTTGAAATTTTCCAGTCTATTCCGCTTCCGCTTTCGGTCGTCTTTCTCCCAACATTAAATATTTTTGTTTGTCTCCGAGGCCAGATATTTTGTTTTCTTCCTTTTCCGGCTCTGCCACCGTTCCAGTTTTTTCCACTCCAGTCTGCTTTTCCGCGAAAGCCCGGCCGGAAATCTTCGCTTGTTCTTCCTGACTAACACCGTTAGCAACCGGTTCTTCTTTTGTCCCGGCTGGCGCCCCGGCCGATTGTTTCTTGGGAGGCTCTTTTCTTATCCTGTTCTCGCCACTGATAATATTCACCCCGCCGGTATCCACTTTTTTACCGGCAAAGGCCCGACTAGCTACTTTATTGAGGAATTCTTGGCCTAGGCTAATTTGGGAGTGAGGAGCTTGAACTTCTTCCACGTGAAAAGGACCATGCATTTGCGCTCTACCGACAGTTTTAATGGTTTCAGTTTGAATAGTTCCCACTTTCCTTCTATCTAGTTGTTTGGCAAACTCTTTGCCAATGGCCTTAATAGTATCGACCTGGGCGGCAGCTCCCCCGTCTTTTCTGTCCACTTGTTTAAGTTGGGTGGCAAACTCCCGGCCAGCAGATTTTTGAGAGGTTTTATAGGCCTCCGCGATTGCTTTCACCGTATCTTGCCGCATATTTTTAATCTCCTTTAAGAAAGCCGGGGACATTTGTTGCAAAAATTGTTTTCCGGTGTCGTTAAAGCCCGCGTATTGACCCTTTTCGTTTTTAACAAGTAAGCTTTGGGGTGTCATAGTACGCAAGTCTTCGGGTTTGATTTTGGCGGCTTCTTGCGGCGCGGCGGCGGCGTTAATCTCGAATTTGTCTTTCTTTTCATTCCAAGCGGCTACGGAAAGACTGGTGTCGTTTTTAGCTTCGCCGATCATCTTTAATTTTTCGGCTATCCGGCTGCCTTCGGCATCACCAAAATTGGTTTTCAAATAAGTCGCAAGGTTTTGCGGATTATAGGCTTTCCCTTGTTGATTAAAATAATCAGGCAACGCTCCCGTCCAAGCTAATTTATAAATCTGCGCTTCCCGTTCGCTTTGGTCTTTCGCTTGAAAATTCGTTATTTTATCCCCGCGTATCCCTAATTCGTTAAAAGTGCGTCGCACGCCTTCTTGGGTATCTATCTGTCTGTTAATCTCTTCGTTAACCGCCTTGGCATCGCGCCAAAAACTTCCTGAGGGTGCGGCTTTTGGTTCAAAACGGCGCCACAAAGTCCTCAAAAACTCACTGGGGTCGGCCGCGCTTAGCGCCGCTACCGAACTCATTCCTTGCAAGTCGCCACCGATTTCCGAAAGCTTACCCCCTTTTCGCTTCGCGTCCACAATAGAAATAACTCTTCCGATGGCCGAAGGATTAAGCATTGATTCCAAAGCTTTTTTGGTCGCCTCGGTTTGAGTTTTGAGCACTGGCTGAAAAGCCCTAGCTCCCCTTGCTCCCGGCTTCATTTGGTCTGTTCTAAAGGGTCCCTGCAATTCCCCTTTGACTTGCAGGGGAGCACCAGTCCACTGGTGCAGTACTTTGCCGTATTTTGATTTTTCCAAGGCCGCGCCTCCCGTATCAACTAGTTTTGTGATTACCCGCATACCTTTCTCTCCCCGGGTAATATCCTTAAAATAACCCACTACCTGCGTTGATCCAGCGATGGAAAGCGAACGAGAAAGGAATATACTGGCCCAAAGCAGGATCACTAAAAAAAGATAATCGAGAAAACTACCGGAATTCGAAAACATAATAAAGCTTTCCGAATTAACCGAGCTCATCGTCGACTCCGCTGGAATATTCATATTTCTCGTTATGAAGACCGTAAGATACAGAAAAAAGAAAAGTAGTGGTCCGGCAAAAGCGTAACGCAAAAAAGCGTCCCACCACTTGAGACTGGCCACCCGGGTATGGGGCAAAACGTAAAGGGCCAGCGCTAGAGGCGAAAGAGTGAAAAGCAACCAAAGGCTCACGGTTCGGACAATTAGAAAAAGAGCCACCGCCAAAACCGTTATCCCGAGAATAAACATCAGGATAGAAGCTAAAATCAGATTCACGTTAACTCGAGAAACGGTTCGCGTTATATTTTCTCCCAAACTAGAGGTTACTGCGTTAATATCACTTAAATCGGTTGTCCCGGTAAATTCTTTGAGTATTTTTGAATTTTCTTCGATACTTTTGCCGATATTGGCTATTTGGTCGGAGAACACCCCCATAATGATATGGTTGAAATCCAAGACTATGCCGGCAATCACCCCGCTAAAATTTACTAGAAGCGCCACTACTATCAGTTTTACCAATAGATATTTGTAATTATAACTCTCGACTCGCAAAATCGTGCCGAAAGCAACAAACAGAAGGAGAATTATTAAAATTGTGTTACAGATATTTTTCATAATAACCCAACCGCTCCCGTTGCTATTTTGACTCGCGCCGGTCTCCCTCTTTCGATAGAAACCGCCCAGTTGGTCCTGGTAAAAAGTCGTGTCGGCCACTCTAGTCAGAATGCTCTGGGAAGATTCCAACACTATGCCCGCCGTCCAAAGCAACGTCCGAAGGCTATATGTCAAGCCTATAAGCTGGTCGTTGCCAGCCGTAACAAGGCTGCGATCCCAAGTTCCATCCTGCATATTGGGAATTACGCTGTCCGCTTTGACAACGGGTGGATCTTGAATAAAACTAGGCATTAAAAAAAGGCCCGTTAAAAGAACAAAAACTGCCTTTTTCAGATTAAGCCAGGATAAAAGATTTTTTTTGTTTTTTTCTTTCATTTTCAGGAGATAACAGTATTTTTATTTTAGGGCAGTTATTTAATAATTTGAAATTTAAAATTTGAAGTTTGAAATGAATTTGAAATTAATGAATTTAAAATTGAAAATTCAATGAAAATTTCAAATTGAAAATTGAAAATTTGAGTAACACACTAAACGAGTGGGTCGTTCTCCTTGAGAAAACTAAAAAGTAACTGTACGGTATAAATAACTATGAACTACGCGGGTATCGTATAGTGGCTATTATCCCAGCCTTCCAAGCTGGTGAGACGGGTTCGAATCCCGTTACCCGCTCAAGCCTAAGGCTATGATTCTATTTTCAGAAAGATTTCTAACTTCTAGCGAAGCTAAAAAACGAGAATTATACTGGAAGAGTGGTGCGAGAAGAAAAAACTAGCTGATATATTCCGTAAATAAACCAATAAAAACAAATGTCCGCAAAAAATCTCACTCAACTAAAAAACGATTTTCTAGAGTATCTCGAAATCGAACGCAACCGCTCTCCTCGCACACTTAATAACTACAACCGCTATCTTGACCGGTTTATCCGTTGGCTCGCGGAATATTTGAAAAAAAACGAAGTAGAGACCAAAGATATTACGGAAGATAGTATCCGAAAGTATCGGATTTATCTGAATCGTTTGCCTGTAGAAACACCTCGCAATGGATCTCCAAAAAATACGACCCAGCTAAAAAAAATTACCCAAGACTACCACATAATCGCCTTGCGGGGATTTTTAAAATTCCTCGGCAAAAAAAATATCAGTATTCCCGCGCCGGATAAAATCGAATTGGGCAAAACCCACCGCAAAGAAATTGAATTCTTGGAAAAAAACGAAGTGGAAAGATTGCTGGAAGCCCCCAAAGGCAACAGCCTGGAAAAGTTGCGAGATAAAGCTATCCTGGAAATCCTTTTTTCGTCAGGCCTGCGGGTTTCTGAACTCATTTCACTAAACCGGGAAAATTTTAGCTTGCAAAAAAATGAGTTTACTGTGGAAGGGAAGGGTGAAAAAAGAAGGGTAGTTTTTTTGTCGGAAGCGGCCCAAAAAGCTTTGTATCTATACCTAAAAAAAAGACAGGATCCCGATCCCGCTCTTTTTGTCCGCCACCACAAAATTAAAAACAGCGATAACTTGCGTTTAAGCGTACGCACCATCCAAAGAATCGTGAAGAAGTACGCGGTAAGGGCGGGGATCACCAAGGACATCCACCCCCATACGTTGCGCCATTCTTTCGCCACCGACCTTCTGCAAAACGGCGCCGATATCCGTTCGGTACAAGCGCTTCTCGGCCACTCCTCAATAAGTACCACTCAAGTGTACACGCACATTACCGATAAACATTTGCGAGAAATACACAAGGAATTCCACCGAAAGAAACAGAAATAAATTTGAAATTTAAAATTTGAATTGAATTTGAAACTTAAGATAAATTTTTAATTTAAAAACCTGTTAGTTTTTTTATCGCTGTATTTCAAAAATTTAATCCTTTAAAATTAAAAATTGATTAAAAATTTAAAACTTCAAATTTTAAATTAACCACCCTCTTGCCAACTTTTTTAAATCCTACTACCCTCAAAAAGTGATTCTAAAAAAATAATAAAATCTTATGGCCTATTATTCTCTCGACAGCACCGAAAATCTCGAAAAAAAAACCGGAGTGTCGAGTAGCAAACCAAGCAACAAAAGAAAAAGACTAAAAAAAATCCTGATTGCTTCCGCCATTCTTTTTCTAGTGTTGGGGGGGTTGTTTTACTACAAAGCGTCCAGTATTTTTAGTAAAATATCTACCGGTAACAGCGGCTTGCTGACTGGCTTGCTAAAAAGCGATGAGGATGTCAAAGGAGTAAGCGAAGGAAGGATCAATATAATGCTTTTAGGAATGCGGGGCAGCAATATGCCGGGAGGCAGCAATTTGGCCGATACGATTATGCTCGTGAGCATTAAGCCTGACGAAAATAAAGTAGCGATGGTTTCAATCCCGAGAGATCTTCACGTAGAGGTTCCCGGCCACGGAACGCGTAAAATTAACGCCGCCAACGCTCTCGGGGAAGAGAATGGCAAGGGTCAGGGAATGGAACTAATGAAGCAGGTAATTGAAAATGTTACCGGTTTGCCTATTCATTATGTGATAACGGCAAATTTCCAAGCTTTCAGAGAAATTGTCAACACTTTGGACGGAGTTACGGTTCATCTCAACCAACCTTTCAGCGAAACTTCCCAATTCGTGGAAGGAAACGAGTGCGGCGGTATTTTTTCTCTGCCGGCCGGAGACGTAAAACTCAATGGCGACCAATCCCTTTGTTATTCCCGCGCCCGCTATAATTCAAGCGATTTTGACAGAGCTAGACGTCAACAGGATGTTTTGATCGCGATTAGAGACAAGGCTTTTTCCGCCGGCACTTTGGCTGATTTTTCCAAAGTAAACGATATGGCCAACGTAGTAGGAGACAATATCCGTACCAATATGGAACCGTGGGAAATGCAAAAACTCTTTGGCATCTACCAAAAAATGGATAATCCCGGGATTATCCATAAAGTAATTGACAACGGGCAAGACGGTTTGCTTTACTCAACCACCATAGACACGAGCGACGGGCCCGCTTATATCCTTTTGCCCAAAGGCGGCAACTGGGACAAAATAAAAGAAGTTTGCCAAAATATTTTTAATGAAGAGGCCGTAAAAAACATTGCTCCTCCTCAAAACGGTTATCAACACATTGAAGAACCGAAGACCCAACAAGATCTTAAGAAACAACTCAAGAAGAATAATCAAAACAGCAACGCCAGTTCAACCAACACTAATAGCAACACTATTAAATCCGTTACCGCCAGCAGCAACAACAAAAACACTAATACCAACAAAGCCCTCGCCACGAATGGCAACAAAAATACTAACGTAAACTCCAATAAAAACAATAACGTTAATTCGAGTTCGAGTAAAAATAGCTCCAAAAAAAAGAAAGACTAACAAAAAAGAGCCCGACGATTTTTTTAATTGATTCCGAATGGAAACCGCTAGGCTCAAATAAACTTAAGGAAAGAGATTAAACTATGAATTCCCGCGAATTTCTCACCAGCGTCTGAAGTTGCGGTGGCCGCCAAAGTTGTGGTGCCCCCCAAAATGACGGTGACTGCCAAAATGACGGAAACCACGGAAATGTCCTCGGAAATGACGGTGGCCGCCAAAATGACGGTGCCCTCCGAAGTTGCGCTGCCCACCGCGCCAGGCGAGCATAATGGTTGCGGCTTCGGGAAAACTAAATCCCGTTGAAGAAGTGACGGGCAGATTGCCTACGCCATACTCTGTTGCCGGAAGAAGACTCCCTTGAGACAAAGAAGCCCAACCCAGCAAGAACACGCTTGCCGCCAACATCACGATCATTTTCGTCTTCATTTTAAGGTGCCTCCTCGCCCGCCGGATTTTTGGGTAAGCGGGCTTACTTTCCTATCTTAATTTTAAACCCTTTTCGGCTACAGTACAAGAGTTAAAAAAATATACAAGACAAACAAAAAAGCCCCGCCGGATTAATCCGTACGGGGTTTTTGATTCTTGCCTTGGCGAAATTCATTCAATTCCTCTCCACCAGGTTTCGGTTGGATCTTTCTGACCCTCGTGCCAAAGCCTCCAAACTTCAGTCTGCTCAATCGGAGGCTTCTTTAATCTTCCAAAAACCGCGAGATAAAAAGCCTGCAGCAAATCAATAATGGCTATTATCGCCAAAAAAAGAGCGGCAACGGTCCAAAACCGGATCGCTTTTCCTACAGGAGTTCCTTTGGCGCAAATACTCCCTACGAGGAGAAGGGGAATCGCCACAACCGTGCAACAGGCGGGAATCAAAAGTCCCACCCCCGCCTTGCAAAACAAAATCGAGAAAAAAAGATCTCCGTTCATCTCTCTCTCCTTCTATTTTTGGGCAAAAGCCATTTAACGAACCTTGTTAAGAGATTTTCCTCCTTTTTCTTAACGGGGAATTGAATCACTGAAATTTGATTTTTACAATAGCGTCTAGTCTTTTCAGCAACGTTCTCCTGTTTTATGCTTTCAATATGAAAAATAAATTACTCCTCATCGACTCCAGTGCCTTGATTTACCGCGCTTTTTACGCGCTGCCGCCGCTCACGGACAAACAGGGGAGAGTGGTCAACGCCGTTTATGGCTTTATGTCGGCTTTTATCAATATCCTGAAGCAGACTGATCCCACGCATATAGTATTTGCCTTTGACTCTCCCAAACCGACTTTCCGAAAAAAGAAATACGAACAATACAAAGCCCACCGCGAAAAAGCGCCGGACGAGCTTTATTCCCAACTGCCTATCGCGAAAGAATTGGTTAAAAATTTAAATTTCACTAAGTTGGAAAAAGGCGGGTTCGAAGCCGACGATATTATCGCGACCTGCGCCAAAAAATTCCTGGAAAAGCACAAAGAGGGAGAAGTTGTTGTGGCTACAGGCGATTTGGATACCCTCCAACTTATTACTCCTAGAATTAAGGTTTTTACCTTAAGCCGAGGTATTGCCGAAGCCAAAATTTACGACGAAAAGGCGGTGAAGGAGCGTTTCAGCCTGGATCCTAGCCAAATGAACGATTTTAAAGCGCTTTTTGGCGATCCTTCGGACAACATTAAGGGAGTAAAAGGCATCGGTAAAAAAACCGCAGCGGAGTTACTGCAAAAATATGGAAATTTGGAAGGAATTTACAAAAACCTTGACAAACTGAAGCCGCGGATGCGTAATTTACTCAAGCAAGAAAAGGAACAGGCTTTTTTGAGCAGAGAGTTGGTAATCCTCGAAAAGGACGTGCCGCTGACTTTCGACTGGGAAAACTCTACTTTTTCGAAAGAAAATTTTGCCGCGAGAAAAGAATATTTACTAGAGCTTTCTTTCAATTCCCTAGCAAAGCGGGTGGAAGAGTTAAACTCTGAAAATCCTAATAATAAAGCTCTACATACGCCTCCCCCCCATAAGAGACAGGTTGTTTTACCTTTCCAATTCGTTTCCACTCGTCCTGATCTTGAAAATCTAGTCATTCCAGCTTTCAACAAACGGAAAAGCTTTGTCCTTTGGTTTGGCGAAAGTAATAAAGAAAAGGGATTGGCCTTGGGACTCATAGAAAACAACCAGTTGGCCGAAACTTATTTTATTGCCGAGGAACTCGCGGGAAAACTCGAAGAATTATTGCCTAAGGAAAGCCGCGGTTTCGGATTCGACTTAAAAGAAATCGGCAAAGACGTTTTTCCCATCAAGGCTATTCTCAAAAAAAGCGACGACCTAAAATTGAAAGCTTACCTTATCCAACCTCCGCTTATCCGCAAGTTTGGCCTTAAGGAAATCGCTTGGCATTTTTTGAAAGAACGTTGGGAAGAGCCAAAAAAGCAACTAAATCTGTTGGAACAATCCGCGACAGGATATAGTCGCGAGAAAATCAGCGAATTGCTAAACACTCTAGCCGGGCTTGTTCCGGAAATCGAAAGCGCTTTTGCCCAGCAAGTTGGCTTTCAAAAACAAAGTTCGTTTATTAGAGAAATTTTTCCCGGCATCAAAGACAAAGTTCGGGAAAAGTCCATCGCGTTCATTTACGATAATATTGAGAAACCCTTGAGTGAGGTGTTGGGAAAAATGGAGATAGCGGGAATTAAAATCGATTTGCAATTGTTAGAGGTTCTGCGAAAGAAAAACGCTTACCGTATTGAAGAACTAAAAGAAAATATCATCCAGCTGGCTGGAAAAAAGTTTAATTTAGATTCCCCCTCCCAGTTAGCCAACGTGCTTTTTCAAGATTTACAGATATCCTCGGAAGATTCTAAAAAGGGAAAGTCCGGCCATTATTCTACCGCCGCAGGAGTTTTGGAAAAACTGCAAAAAAAACATCCGATTATCGCCTCCTTGCTTGATTACCGCGAACAACGCAAATTCCAAACCACTTATCTAGATGTGATTCCCAAATTGGTAGATCGGGAAACCGCCCGGCTGCATACTCTTTTTGACCAAACCGGTGCCGCTACCGGCCGTCTTTCTTCCAATAATCCTAATTTACAAAACATCCCGTTGCAACCGATAGATAAAGAAAAAAATATCGGTTTGCGAAACACTTTTGTCACGGAAGAGGGATTCCAATTTATTTCTCTCGATTATTCCCAAATCGAAATTCGGTTGGCGGCATATTTGACTGGAGAAGAAAAACTGATCGAAGCTTTCGAGAGGGGTGAGGATATTCACCGGCAGACAGCGGCTTTCGTCAACCAAATTGACCCCGGGGAAGTTACCCCAAACCTGCGTAACGCTGCCAAAGCTCTCAATTTCGGAATTATGTACGGAATGAGCCCTTTTGGTTTCGCGAATTCAAGCAAACTGCCGGAATACGAAGCTCGGAATTTTATCCAAAATTATTTCCGCGAATTTCCCAAAATAGCCACTTATATAGAAAATACCAAGCGATTTGCCCGTGAATACGGTTTTGTGGAAACGGTGTTTGGAAGGCGGCGCTATGTGCCAGAAGTCAATTTGGAGAACCGAATTCTGCGCCAAGCCGGCGAACGGATGGCGATTAATATGCCTCTCCAAGGCACCGCGGCCGACATTATGAAAATGGCCCTCGTTGCGGTAAACAAATTTTTAGAGGAAAAATACGTTAACCCCAAAATTCATCCGCTCAAAAGCGATGTGCGGATTCTTTTAAGCATCCACGACGAAATAATTTTGGAAGTGCGAAATGATCTAGTAGAAAGGGTAGTAAAGGATGTTCAGGATATTATGGAGAATATCGCCAAAGAGATCCTACCGCTTAAGGTGGATGTGGAGATCGGAAAAAATTGGGGAGAAATATAAAAACAGTGCGGGCTTGTAGCTCAGTTGGTTAGAGCGTACGGTTCACATCCGTAAGGCCGGAGGTTCGAGTCCTCCCAAGCCCACAGAATAATTAATAGCGGGGAGCGCCCCGCTGGTCACGCGACCGGCGGGGAGGCCCCTGGTTCGAGTCTAGGTGCGACCACAAAAATTATAAAATACACGAAATAAAATTTAAAACATATGAAAATTGTGGAACTTTTGGATTTCACAATCGCCGACCCCAAAAACCTCGGCCGCTTGAAAGAACTCACGCGAGCGCGGGAATACCTGGTGAATTATTTTATGTACAACAATATTTACGGTTCTTCTGACAAAAAATGGGAAAATTATTTTTACGCTTTCGCCGCCCGTAATCCATTATATAAAAAGAAATAAGACTTCTCCTTTTTACCTTCTGTCTTTAAACCCTATTATTCTCTTCGGCTTCTCTTCTTCCTGTGTTAGTCGCTTGATTGCTTCGAAAATTGTTTGAAATTGTTTATCGTGTCTTTGCTCTATTTTTTCAATCTTTTCTTTAAGGTCTTTATAGTGAACCAAAAATTTTCTTAGTCTCGTAAAGATCCTGATAATCTGAATGTTCACCTGAATCGCCCTCGCGTTATTTAAAACGCTGGAAAGCATTGCTACCCCCTGCTCAGTAAAAGCGTACGACTTATAACGAGTCCCTCCCCAACTTGAGGTGCCAAAATGGTACCTCAAGTTTTTTAGCTCTTTGCCGGAGACTTCAAGCATAAAATCAGACGGGAAGCGCTCAATATTTCTTTTAACAGACCTTTTAAGAATTTTTGTCTCGACCCCGTAAAGCGCCGCCAAATCGCTGTCTAACATAACTTTTTGCCCTCTGATCAAAAAAATCCCGCCAATAATTCTTTCATTAGGTAAAATAAGTTTTTTATCTAACATACTAAAATATTTAATCTTAAGTTTATTCCCTATTATACCAACTAGAGATAAAATTTTTATTAAAAGAATATAAAATAAAACTCAGGAAACTAACTGATTGTAAAAGCAATAAAAAAATGTTATTTTAAAAAGAATTATAAAATAATTTTGCAGTTACTGCCTTCTAGACCGGTAGGGACAGGACACTGTCCTGTTCCTACGAGGAATATATGGGAATTTGAATAAAAATAAAACAAAAAAATAAATGGATAAAATTAACCACAAAAAACCGATTTTAAAAATCCTGCTGGTTTTGGCTTTTTTTGTCTTTTTATGGCAATTTGATACTCTTCCTGCCGTGAAAGCGGCGGAAACAAATTCCCGAACTTGGTGGGAAATATTGAGAGATTATACCAAACCCGATCCAAATATCCACAATAAATTGAATGACTTTTTGGCGGGAGCGTCGCAAGGACCGGAAACGGCAAAGCCGAGCTTGTGGGAGGGTTTAACCAGCTGGCTGCAGGGAAAAACTTCCCCGGAAGAAGAAGCTGTAAAGCAAGGAAAATACCCTCCCTATGTAGACCCTAAAGGTTTTTACATACTTACCGATCCTGCAACCGGTTTTAAGAAAACCATACCGGCGGAAAGAGTGATGAATGCTTATTCTGACGGGTCAATAGATTTTAGGGAGTTGTACGTAGACAAGGATACCCAAAAAGTAGCCTGGGGAGACAGTTCTTACGACGCAATAACCGGAAGAATTAACCAAAGAAACATTCCTTTTGAAAATTATTTGGGTAAAGACGATCCTGAAAGAAAAGGATATTACGAAGCTCCAATCCCTCTGCCGGTTACCCAAGAATATATGAATTCGATGGATCGGGCGCAAGAGCAACTAAAAACTCTCAGGGATTCGAGGGGGCTCCCTTCCATATCCCAAGACGACGGCGGCACAAATGCCGACTTGTCCCGTATGTACGCGAGCAGAACGGATGTTGCGAGCGATGCCTTGCCCGACGTAATTCCCACGGGTGCTACTTCGAAATATCCTTACGTGGATTCGGACGGGTCTTTGGTGGTGCCTTTCGGCAACACAATACCCGATGGCAAACTTCCGGACGGATCAACAACATCTAAAAATGTTTACGGTACCGCAACTATTCCCCAAGATCAGTTTAAGACCGTAGGTCAAGACGCGGACGGAAGAACGATTTATCAGCTTAACAACGGCGCTGTGATAAGAAGCGACGGTTCTTCGGCTTTTACGAGCCAGAAACCTTACGTGGATTCGGACGGGTCTTTGGTGGTGCCGGGAGGAGCCGACGCGTTGAAAGGTCAACTGCCTCCGGGCGGAGTGGACGTGGGCGACAGCGACAAAACCCTGCGTATTCCGGTCGGGCAATTCAAAACGGAAACAAATGAATATGGGACTAGTTACACTTTGGGAGACCAAACTGTTGTTACCGACAGCGGCAGCATTTTTGTTCCGAAGGGAACGGATGTTGCGAGCGATGCCTTGCCAATCGGAGAGTCAGATAACGACACAAGAGCCCGCGTTAGGGATTTAGCTGAGACAGAAGACTATTTAGCCGGTTTAAAACAATACGAAAACGATACACGCAATTCTCTTTACGGCGATGACGGAATGATGGCCAGCCAAATTGGCAACAGAGCCGCCCAGGAACTGGGAATTGACACCGACATTATGGGCAGCTACTTTGGCAGAAATTTGGACGCCCATGAAAGGGCTTGGACGGGAGCCCAAGCCGATTGGCTCAAACAACAAAATAATTTCACCCGCGGACAACTGGAAGACGCGAGAAATCAAATCGAAGAAGCCCAACAATATATCGCCGATCAAAGAAGTGAGCTTAAAAAACAGGGACTTTCAGACTCGGACATTGATGGATTGTTAGCGAAAGAGCGGGCAAGCGATCCCGAACTCAAAGACCCTGCCACCATAGAATCTCCCGGTGTTCTTGAACGGATAAAGGAAAATATGATTAACGCGACCGCCGATGAGACTGAGAGTGATACCGGTTTTACCGGAGTTTTGAAAGGATGGCTACAATCTGTCCAAGCACCTCAGGAGGAGGCGACTACATATCAGGCCGGAGTAACCGGCGCGGACGGATTGCAGCACAGACTGAATGAACAGGGCGAACCAGTGGTCCAAGATCCGCAAACCGGCCAATGGAAACCAGATACCACCCCTGACGCGGTAATCTCTCAGCCTGCCGGCGACACCGTGGATACACTCCAAATAACCCGGGAAGGAGCTCCTGCCAATAGCACCGATCTTTCTAATATGTACGCGAGCCGCACTCCGAGTGAAATGGGCGATACCACCACCGACGCTTTACCGGTGTGGGGACCATCTTCGGCCGCCACGGTGCCCCAAGATTCTTCTTCTATGGTAGCCGGCCCCTCGGCACCGGTTGACCCCAGCCGTTGGAGGAAAACCGGCGATGAAGCTCTAAGAGCAACTCCTCCGGGAATTCCTGTTATATCTGACACCGTAACACCTACAGGAGAAAGTTTTACCGACGCGCTGGTAAGATCTCAGGAGCAAGCTATTGAAAACAAAGTCTTGCCGACCGGCCAACTACCGGAAGGATTTATTGACGAGGGAACGCCGCTTCCTAACCCGTTAAACGCCGGTGAAAGGCTTTCCGATGCCGACCGGAGCGATATTAACACTCCCAACTTTTGGGATATGGATGAAAACAAATATGCTAATAAACCCGGTGGAATAAGCCAAGACATTAGCGCTCCGGAAAACTTACTCCCCCCGATTCCGGAAACCGGCAACTACAATTCTTTGCCAACAGGAGAATACAAAAATCCCGTCACGGAACACTTTGAAGGCAACGGTTCCTCTGGTTCGCCCTTTGAGATCAAAGAGAACAATAACGCTGACCGCATTCTCTCGGAAATGTACAAATTGAATCCAGAAAATTTCCAAACCGAACTTGATCCCGATTGGCAAAAGAATTTACGGGAAAAAGAAGGAATTTCGGTTCCCGAAGGTTCTGAATTTACGGTCCCTAGGGAAGAAAGAATATTAGAGGCTCTCAAAAATGAGAAAGAGATAACCAACCGGGAATACCAAAAAGCGCAAGAAGACAAGTCTTCCCAAATTGAAGTGCCCAACGGCACGGATGTTTCCGACAGAGACGGCAAGACCCGGGAAGTCAACACCCAATCCGATGGCAAAGACCCGGGTGAAAGAAAAGACAACACCGTAGATCCGGAAAAAGAAAAGCTGAAAGCAGAGTAAATCGAAGCAATAAAAGATTCGGATTTTGAAGGTTTATTTGTTTTAGATAGAATATTCCCATAATGAAAATTCTATCCCTCCTCCGCAAATTTAAAAAGTCTTTTTCTACTTATCAACCTCTGATTGAAGTTTTGGTATTTAGAAAAAATATCCTGCATAATTTGCACGAGTTTCAAAAAAACTGTCCCGGGCAAAAGATCGCGCCGGTCTTGAAAAGTAATGCTTACGGACACGGCTTGTTACCAGTGGCAAAAATTTTAGACAAGCGGAATATCGCTTTTCTTACGGTAGACTCAATTTTTGAAGCGATGATGCTCTGCCGGGAAGGAATAAAAGCCAAAATCCTCGTGATCGGATACACGCGAGTCGGGGATATTAAAAAAAATCGCTACGAAAATGTTTCCTTTACCTTAACCAACTTCGGACAATTATCAGAAGTTGCCAAGAAACTTGGGACCAAACAATCCTTTCACCTAAAAATCGATACCGGCATGCACCGGCAAGGAATTCTCCAATCAGAAATAGAGAAAGGGATAAGCCGGATAAAAAGTAACCAAAAAATTATTTTAGAGGGGGTGTGCTCACATTTTTCAAGCGCCGACAGTACCGATAAAAAATACAGTGAATTTCAACTCGAAAACTGGAACGACGTGGTTGGGAAATTTAAAAAAGCTTTTCCTTCGATAAAATATTTTCATATCGCCGCGACTGCCGGCAGCTATTACTGCGGAAATAAAGCGTTGCCTCATTCGGAACGGGCCGGCATACTCCCACAAAATACAAACGTGATCCGCCTTGGCCTTGGTCTTTACGGTATGGATCCTTCGCCCAACCGCTCGCTCAACTTAAAGCCTGCTTTGGAGCTTAAAACCATCATAACCGGTATCAAGAAGGTTCAAAAAGGAGAATTCGTAGGCTATGGACTCACCTTTAAAGCCGACCAAAAAATTACAGTGGCTACCGCACCAGCCGGCTACTTTGAAGGAGTTGACCGCAGGCTGTCTAATTGCGGCTACTACAAGATCGGGAAGAATTTTTGTCCCATTGTGGGCAGAGTAAGCATGAATATGAGTGTGATAGACGTTTCCGGAGCAACGGGACACTGCTCTATTGTTAAAGTAGGCGATCCTGTAACCCTCATAAGCAGCAATCAAAATGACTTGAATTCTGTTTGGCAAATCGCGAAATTATGCGATACCATTCCTTATGAAATTTTGGTACATATTCCGCAACACCTTCGAAGAAGAGTGGTATAAATTAAAAAAATAATCCAAAATAAGGATTATTGAACAAATTAGAGAAAGTATCTTTTTATAATTTAAAATTTGCTATGGCCAAAAAAATTCCTACCGAGCATAATGCCCCTACCAATATTGATCCTTTTTTTACAAACAATAATTCGGAGAATGACAATTCTCCGCTAAAAGAAAATTTTAACCAAGAAAAAATGACCAAAAAAAACCTGCCGGATTGGCTAAACAAAAACAAAACTATGTTAATAGCCATACTGATTGGCATAATTTTGGGAGGAATAATTCTTTGGAAAATTTTAGGCCCCAAAAAATCGGCCGACCAAAGCTTAGGTACTGCCCAAACAGGAGAAGAATCTTCCACTGAAATCCAAGCGCCCTTAAACACCGATAATGTGAGCTATCTCTCCGGACTGCCCTGCGATAACTTCAAAAGAAGAGCCGTTGCGGTGATGCAGGCGGCCGACGTTTCTGTTAGGCCTCTTTCTGGCTTATCCGAAGCCGATATGGTTGTTGAAATGCCAGCAATCACTGCTAGTATCACCCGTCTAATGGGAATCTACGTTTGCAATTCACCCAAGGAAATTGGTTCCGTCCGCAGTACCCGCCACGATTATATCACTATCGCAAAAGGTTTGGACGCTATGCTCGCTCACTGGGGAGGTTCCCATTTCGCACTGGATATGCTGAAAAATAAAAATACCGTGCCCGATCTCGATGCTATGGCCAACCCCGACGGAGCATTCTTTCGGAAAGAAGGCATCCCGGCCCCAGACAACGGTTTTACCAGTTATCAAGGCCTTTGGAACGCCGCGGAAAAGTTGGGTTTTCGGTTAGAGAACCATTTTGAAGGTTACCCTCACCAAGCCGAATCTGATCCGTCTTCCCGTCCCAAAGGCGGAACTTTAAGAGTAGGTTTTGCCGGCGTTTACGGAGTTAACTACACTTACGATTCGGAAAGCAATACCTATCTGCGTACTTGGGGAGGAAAAGAGGACACCGACAAAACCAACGGGCAACGGCTCGCCCCAAAAAATGTAGTAGTCGCTTTTGCGGCTTCCCGCCAAATTGAGGGCCAGTACAACGACGTCGACATCGAAGGAGAAGGAGAAATGCACGCCTATATGGAAGGGAAAGAAATCGTAGGGAAATGGGTGAAAGAGAAGAAAAATTGTGTAATTAACAATGATTTGGTTTGTATGACCGACAGCAAGTTAAAATTCCTGAAAGACGATGGAACGGAAGTAAAATTCGTTCCGGGCCAAATTTGGCTTGAGGTATTGGAACCAGGACAGACGCTGAAATGGACACCGGCAGCCTAGCGCAAATTTGCAACAAGGAGCTAGGACTAAAAAATCAAGACTTATCAAGTCTCACAGTATTTTTTTTGACGTCCCCTAAAATCATTAAACGAATTTAACAAGTCAAGTTAATTGGTTATTGCCATTAGAATAATATTTGATTTTTGAATTTACTTACCCTAGACTCTTTTAACTAACAAAAAATTATGAAAATAATTTGTACCCGCGATAACCTTCGCCGTGGAATTAATTATTGTGAACGCTCAGTAGGGAAAAATCCGACCCTTCCGATCCTAAGTAATATTCTCTTGGAAACCGAAAAGGGCCTTTTAAAGTTGGCGGCGACTAACCTTGAAATCGGAGTGATCAGTTACGTCAGAGCCAAAGTAGAAAAAGAAGGGAAAATAACCGTACCGGCCCAACTACTCTCCGGGCTAATCCACAATATAAAAGACGAGCAGGTTATCTTGGAATATTCCGGGCAGACGCTTAAAGTATCTAGCGCCAATTTCGAGTCGAAAATGCGCACTACTCCGGCGGAAGATTTTCCGTTAATTCCCAAAGTGGAACAAGGCGAGCAATGGAAGGTACCCGGCAAAGGATTTTCTTCGGCAATCCGAATGGTTGCCCCCGCACTTGCGACCCTGGAAACAAAGCTGGAACTTACCGGAATTTGCCTTACTTTGGATAATGATTCGATTACCATTGCGGCCACTGATGGCTACCGGCTAGCCGAAAAAATCATTAGGCTAGCTCAGCCGGTTAACGAAAAAAAATCTTTTATTATACCAGGCAAAAGCCTCCAAGAAGTAGAAAGAATCTTCAACGAAGAAGCGAAAGAAATTACTATGACAACCTCGGAGAATCAAATCGCCTTCCAAAACGAAGATGTCTATTTCGTCAGCCGCTTGATCGAAGGCCAGTATCCAGATTACAAACAGATCATTCCTGAAAATTTCAAAGCGAAAGTAACTATCAGCAAAGAGGAACTAACCAGTTCCCTAAGGCTAGCCGGTATTTTTTCTACTGCCCAAACAAAAGACGTAAAAATTAAGCTAGAAGAAGATAGAATCACTCTTCATTCTACTTCCGGAGAATTAGGAGAACACCACGCAGAAATGAAAGCTGAAACAGAAGGAGAAAAGTTAGAGGTAACCTTTAACTACCAATTTTTGCAAGACGGCTTGGCAAGTATTCCTCAGGAAGAGATAGCTCTCTCGCTCAACGGAGCCGAAGGACCTTCAATGCTTCGCGGCATTGATTCCAAAACCAAGAAAGAAATTTCGGATTTCCTATATATCGTGATGCCAATAAGACAATAAAATGAATCATAAATTATGAAGCACGAGTTATGAATAAATTCGAAATGCTGTTTTTTTCATGATTCACAATTCATGATTCACGATTCAATAAAATACAAATGTCCCTTTTCGATTACATTTTCAAATCCAAAAAACCAAAAGCTAATTTCGCCCTATCGCTCGATATCGGAACCGAGGTAGTCAAAGCTTTGATCTTTCAAATAGATAGCGAGGAAGGCAAGGGAATCGTAATCGGGGTAGGGAGAGAACGGCAAAAATCCGGCCATATGACTTCGGGAGCCGTGGCCGACATTGCCGGAGTGGTATCTACTTGCCAAAAAGCGATCGAAAAAGCCGCCACTGGCTTGGGTTTTGTGCCGGAACAATGCATCGTAGGAATCGCCGGCGAATTAGTAAAAGGCACAACGGTAACGGTACGCTACGAGCGCACTCGGCCCCAGCTTAAAATTGATATGCCAGAACTCAAAAATATCGTCCAAAAAGTTCAATGGAAAGCTTTTGACCGGGTTCGACAACAACTGGCTTGGGAAACTGGACATTCGGAAATCGACATAAAGCTTATTAATGCGGCCATAGTAGATGTGCGAATAGACGGCTATCGGGTTACCAACCCCCTAGGATTCCAGGGCAAAGAAGTGTCTGTCTCGGTTTTTAATTCCTATGCTCCAATGCTCCATTTGGGAGCACTCCAAAGTATTACCACTGAGTTAGGCCTAGATTTACTTTCGATCGCGGCGGAACCTTACGCGGTAGCCCGGTCTCTCGGTACCGAAAATTCCGTTGAGTTTTCGGCTGTTTTCATTGACGTGGGGGGAGGCACCACGGATATCGCAGTGGTAAGGAACGGCGGCATTGAAGGAACCAAGATGTTCGCGTTGGGAGGCCGAGCGTTTACCAAACGCCTCGCTACCGAGTTGGGAATAAATTTTGAAGAAGCGGAACAGCTGAAAATTCGCTATTCCAATAATGATTTGGGCCGCCACTTGATGCAGAAAATAAATAACATTCTCGAAGACGATTGTAATGTTTGGCTTTCCGGAGTCGAATTGGCTTTGGGTGAGTTCGTCGGCCAAGATCTTTTGCCGAACCACTTTCTCCTTTGCGGAGGCGGTTCCCACCTTCCGGAGATAAAAAGAGTTTTGGAACAGAATCACTGGCCAGAAGATCTACCGTTTGGAAAACAGGTAAAAGTTGATTTTATTTATCCCAAAGACGTGATTAATATTGTCGATAAAACGGAAAAACTTACCGATTTCCAAGATATCACTCCGATGGGACTGGCCAATTTGGCGCTTGATTTGGTGGGCGAAGAACGCGTTCTCGGCAGCATTCTGCGCCGCGTTGTCCGTATGATGCAGAATTAGGAATTTTTCCCTACCTACCTGTACAGATGTTGTCTATTTTTATAGACCGCTATATAAAATTTCAAAGGAAATTTGTCACCATTTTACGAGCTTCCTTGAAATTATTCACCCAGTGGATTCTTTTGTCCTTCCCGAACCAGGTCATTTGGCGTTTGGCGAAATGGTAGATATTTTTTAGCAACAGGTTTTCCAATTCTTCTCTGCTGATCTTCTTTTGCAGAAAATAAGCAATAAATCTCGGCTCGAGACCCATTCTTTCCAATTCGGCATAGCCAACTTTTTTAGCGGCAATAATATTTTTTACTTCTTCGATCATTCCTTCTCGCAAACGTTGTTTGAGCCTTTTTTGGATTCTTTCTTTTAGCTCTTCGTTGGAAAATTTTATTCCCAGGAATAAACAATCATATCGAGGATTGGCCTTCGGTTTAGATTTTTCAAAGTTTTTCCCGGAAATCTTACAGATTTCGATTGCCCTTATAAGCCGGCGGGGATTATATTGGTCAATTTTTTTAAAAACGGCCGGATCGATTTTTCGCAAAATATTTCGTAGTTCCTGCAAAGATAATTTATTCAGTTTCTTTCTTAATTTTTCATCCCTTTCAATTTTGGGAAATTGCCAGCCTTCCGTAACAGAATAGACATAAAAAGGACTGCCGCCGACCATCACGGGAATTTTTTTGCGCCGCAAGATTTTATCAATCGCCGAAAAAGCCTTTTTTTGAAAGTCCGCTACCGTTATTTCCTTATTAGGCTCGAGAATATCGATAAGATGATAGGAAATCTCCCTATAATCCACCAAGTCTTTCCCGGTACAAATATCCAAATACTTATAAACTTGTCTCGAATCAGCTGAGACAATTTCTCCATTGAATTTCCGGGCGATTTCCACTCCCAATTTGGTTTTTCCCGCCGCCGTCGGACCGACAACCGCGATTGCTTTAGGTAATATTTTATTCCTGAAGTTCATTTAATAATTTTAAACAACTATTTTATGCTTAGTCTGATACAAGAAAAGAGCTTCCGCCTTAGCTGAAAAATTTTTGAATTTGATAAAGATAACAAAGAATTGTAAAGAACAAAAAAATTAAATAACGCTTGGAAATTGGACTTTGGGATTTGGTATTATTTAGGTTTTATTATTTCCTTACCCACATATTTCTGCAGCACTTCCGGCACCAGGACGCTGCCGTCTTTTTGCTGGTAATTTTCCAAAATCGCAATGAAGGTTCGCGGAGTAGCAAGAGCAGTGTTATTGAGCATATAAACGTATTTCTTTTCACCATTTTTGGCAACATATTTTACGTTCAGGCGCCGAGCCTGCCAATCCAAAAAATTGCTGGCCGACCCGGTTTCTCCCCAGCGGTTAAGGCCGGGCAGCCACGCTTCCGAGTCGAACATCCGGTATTTGCCTACCCCCATATCACCAGTACAAATTTGCAACTTCCTGTAGGGAAGATGCAGCTCCCGATGGAGTGTTTCGGAAATCCCAACCATTTCCTCTTGGAGTTTATTCGACTCTTCGATATCCGCTTTGGCTAAAATCACTTGTTCCACTTTCATAAATTCGTGCACGCGGTACATTCCCTTGGTTTCTTTGCCGTAACTGCCAATTTCGCTGCGATAGCAGGGACTGAAACCGCATATTTTGAGCGGCAGTTTATCTTCTTCCAAAATTTCGCCGGAATAATAAGCTAAAAGTGACGGCTCGGCGGTACCGACCAAAAACTTTTTTTCTTTGCTCATCTCGCCGCTGACTTCCTTATCCCTGGTGGCGATTTGGTATATTTCGTCAATTTCAGAATCATATTCGACTCCTTTAAAGTAGCCACTGCCAAAGAGCGCGAACTCTTTAACTAAAGTTGGCGGTATTAGCGGAGTAAATTCCTTTTCGATCATCTTTGAGAGAGCGTACATCATTAGGCCCATCACCAGCATTACTCCTTCGTTTTTCAGATAATAACCCCGGTAACCGGCCACTTTTGTCCCTCTTGCGAAATCCAAAATATCTAGATTCTTACCAAGCTCAATATGACCCTTAGGAATAAAACCGAATTTCGGCATCTTCCCTTTTCGGTAAACTTCCTTGTTTTCTTTATCGCTTTTGCCCACCGGAGTATCCGGTGAAGGAATCGTCGGCACTTTTACCATTAAAGATTCGTATCTTTTCTCGATAATTTTATATTCCGGTTCACAATTCGCAATCTGTTTTTTGATTAATTTTCCCTTATCAATCACGCTTTTACGGTTTTCATCCGTCAGATCGCCGATGATGTCGTTCAATTTTTTTTTCTCCGCGCGTAAATCCTCGATCTTTTTCACCAATTCCCGCCTCTTTTTGTCAAGCACCAAGAGCCGATCCAAATCCAAGTCGATATTTTTATCTTTTATCGCTTGCTTGATTTTAGCAGAATTTTCCCGAATGAATTTAATATCGAGCATCGTAAAAATACAAAATTTGAAATAAGAAAAATATCACTATAATACAATAGCTACCATAGATATACCCTATAGCCAAATGCCTAAACACTTTTATCATTCTCGCCTCTCGTCAAAACAGAGAAGAGGTATAATAATAAATAGAGTGCTATGAACAGTAATAATTTACAATTCGACACCCGCGGACTCGAGAAGTTTTCTTTAGTCGAGTGGACAGGGAAAATCACGGCCATTATTTTTACGGGGGGATGCAATTTTCGCTGTCCATTTTGCCATAATCCGGAGTTGGTCACCGAGTTGGAAAATACACCGGCCTATCCTTGGCTAGAAATCGAAAAATTTCTCACCAAGAAGATTGGCTGGATAGATGCTATTATGATAACAGGGGGGGAACCGACAATTCAAGCCGATCTGCCCAAAATTTTGAAAATTATTAAAGATAAGGGATACTTGACGGGTATCGCCACTAACGGCAGTAATCCTGAGATACTCCAAAAAATTATTGAGAGAAAATTAGTTGATAGAATTTGTATGGACGTAAAAAGCAGTTTGGACAAATACACAATAGCATGCGCGGCCCCCATTTTGTCCTCCTCGGGCGAGGCTGACGGCAAGAAAGAGAATGAAATAATAGAAAAGGTCAAAAAAAGCATTGGGCTAATAAAGAATAGCTCCGTTGAATACGAATTCAAGCTTACCCTCGTTCCTGGAATAGTAGAAAAAGAAGATATACCCCAAATCGGCAAGTTGATAAAAGGCGCGAAAAAAATCACTCTCCAACAATTTCGCCCGTTAAAAACCCTTGACAAAAGTTACCGAAGTAAAGTACCGTACGGAAAGGAAGAGATTATTAGAATAGGGAAGGAGCTGGAAAAGTACGTGAAGGAAGTAAATTTAGACTTTATTGAGTAAAGTGAATTACGAATTATGCATTATGAATGAAATCCATAATACCGGAGATTTTTCATGATTCATGATTTTTGATTCAAATCTTTTATGCCTAAAGACTACTATAAAATATTAGGCGTGGATAAAAACGCCACCCAAAACGAGATCAAAAAAGCTTATCATAAGCTCGCGCACAAACACCATCCCGACAAAAGCGGTGGTGACACGGAGAAATTTAAGGAGATCACGGAGGCTTATTCGGTTTTGTCCGATTCGAAAAAAAAGGCGGCCTATGATCAATTTGGCACAACCGCCAACGGCGCGGGACCGGGAGGATCGAGTGGTTTTGGGGGTTTCTCTGGTTTCGGCGGAGGAAGAACGGATTTTTCCGGATTCAATTTTGGCAGAGGATTCGATTTCTCGGACGTTTTTTCCGATTTCTTTGAAGGCTTTTCTTCTAGCGGAGAATCGGCAGGGGAAATCCAAAAAGAAAGAGGTTCCGATATTCAAGTGGATATGGAAATTAGTTTTGTTGAAATGGCTTTAGGCACGGAAAAGGTAATTTCTATCTATAAATTACAGCGCTGTTCAAAATGTAAGGGTAAAGGAGCGGAGAAGGAAGAGCATCTCGAAAAATGTCATGTTTGCAAAGGTACTGGACGGGTAGAAAGAAAAGTCAGCCTCGGTTTTGGGTCAATTTCCCAAATTATCACTTGCCACGCCTGCGGTGGAAGAGGATTTCAGGTTAAGAAAAAATGTTCTTTCTGCCACGGAACAGGAGTAACCAAAGAGAAGGTGGAAATAAAAATTACCCTTCCGCCTGGAGTGGAAAACGGTAATATTTTACGGGTGGAAGGGCAGGGGGAAGAGTCGCGCGACGGAATTAAGGGCGATCTTTTTGTAAAATTAAGAGTTGCCGACCACCCATTTTTTAAACGGTCTGAAGCGGATATTTTTTACGAAAAAGAAATTGTCCTAACCGACGCCCTATTGGGCACAAAAATTGAAGTGCCTACCCTAAACGGCTACGAAAAAATCACCATCCCCCCCCTCACTCCCAATGGAGCGGAGTTCAAAATAGCGGGAAAGGGAATCCGAATAGGACGGACAGGATCGCGGGGAGACGAAGTAATAAAATTACTCATTAAAATGCCGAGTAAATTGTCATCCCGAGCAAAAAGATTACTGGATGAGTTAAAAAACGAAGGATTGTAACACGTACGTCCGAAATTCTAAATCCCGATTTCAAAAATTTTGGAGTTTGAGATTTCGTCTGACATTCGAATTCTAGGCTTTGGATTTTTCTAACAAGGATTTGACTCTCTAATATAAATCAATTAACAAAAGAAAAGTTTAATAAAAAAATTATTTGTATGAAACTAGTAATTGTCGAGTCTCCGACCAAAGCCAAGACTATCAGCCGTTTTTTGGACAAAGGATACCAGGTTCTTTCTTCGTTTGGTCACATCCGAGATCTCCCCAAAGGCAATTTAGGAGTAAACGTAGAAAAAAACTTTACCCCCGAATATGTAATCCCGGAAAAAGCCGTAAAAAATGTCAACTTGCTTAAAAGAGCCGGTGCCAAAGCAAACCCCATAATACTGGCTACTGATGAAGACCGGGAAGGTGAGGCCATTGCCTACCATTTAAAGCAAATTCTTTCGACAGGCAAGAAAAATAAGAAATTTGAAAGAATTACTTTTCACGAAATAACTCCCCATGCCATTTCCGAGGCCCTGAAAAATCCCCGTGAAATTGACCTTGATCTTTTTGACGCCCAACAAGCCCGTCGAATACTCGACCGGCTGGTTGGCTACCAACTTTCGCCTTTTCTTTGGAAAAAAATCCGCAAGGGGCTTTCGGCTGGCCGCGTCCAATCCGTAGCCGTCCGGCTTATCGTTGAGCGAGAAAGAGAAAGAGAGAATTTTAAGGCAGAAGAGTTTTGGAAAGTAAAGGTTTTATGGACTAAAAATACCGAAACCGAAATTAAGCCCGAGATCGTTATTAATAAATGTTCCGGGGAAAGCAAAAACATCACTTGCCATACTTCTCCCCAAAGTGAACTTAAGGGAGACCTTCCCAATAGCTATATTGCGATACTCAACAAAATCAAGGGTAAAAAAATCAGTAAATTGAGCATAAAAAAAGAGGGGGAGGTAAAAAAAATCATCGAGGAACTGAAAAACGGCGAGATGCAAGTGGCGAAAATTGAGCGTAAAAAATCTCTCCGCACGCCGCCGCCCCCCTTCCGCACCAGTACGCTCCAGCAAGAAGCCGGCCGACGCCTAGGTTTTACCGCCAAAAGGACTATGCGGATCGCCCAACAATTATACGAAGGGGTTCGCTTTAATGGCAAAAGAGTCGGACTCATCACTTATATGCGAACAGATTCGTTGAATATCTCCGTAATGGCCCTCGCGGGAATTCAAAAATATATCCGGCAAAATTTTGGAGAAAAATACGCGTTGCCGAATTTTCGATTCTATACTAAAAAAGCGAAAGGCGCCCAGGAAGCCCACGAAGCAATTCGCCCGACCTATGTCGAGTATAGTCCTGAAAAAACCCAAAGCTGTTTAACGCCCGAGCAATTTAAACTGTACAGAATAATTTGGGAGAGAACGGTGGCTTGCCAAATGGCTCAAGCGGAACTCAACAACACGAATGTGATTTTTGAGTCGGGTTCCTACGGATTGATTTCCCAAGGTGTCCAAATCACTTTTGACGGATTTTTTAAAGTCCTAGGGCAAGGAATGATCAAAGAAGAAACAATGGCGGATGTCCAGGAAAAAGAAACGGTCGCCAAGAAAAAAATTGTAGGCGAACAAAACTTTACCCAACCACCCGGCCGGTATACGGAAGCGACCCTGATAAAAATGTTGGAAGAAAACGGGATTGGGCGTCCTTCTACTTATGCCCCGACCATTAGTACGGTTCAAGACAGAGGATATATCGCCAAAGACGATCGGGGCAGCCTTTTTCCCGAAGAAATCGGTTTTATCGTAAATGATCTGTTAGTAGAACATTTTCCCGATATCGTCGCAGTGCCTTTTACTGCTCAAGTGGAAAAAGATTTGGACCATATCGCAAGCGGTAAGAAAAAATGGGTCCCGATCATCCGGGAATTTTACGAACCATTCAAAGAAAATTTAGATAAAAAAACTAAGTCGGTCGAGAAGTTTCGGAAAATGACCGACAAGAAATGTCCCGAGTGCGGGAAACCACTGGAAGAAAAATTCGGCCGGTTCGGGAAATTTTACGCTTGCTCCGGTTACCCGGCTTGCAAATATACCGAGGCCAACGAAGAAGAACAACGGCTTCAAAAGGAAGTCAGCAAAGAAAAATGTCCCGAGTGCGGTTCACCTCTGATGCTTAGAAACGGCCGGTTCGGGAAATTTATGGGCTGTAGCAACTACCCGCAATGCCACTATATTAAAAAATTTGAGAAGAAGTCGGGTGTCAAATGCCCGGAGTGTAAAAAGGGCGAACTGATTGAAAAGCGCGGTAAGCGCGGGCCCTTCTACGCCTGCAATCAATACCCCCGGTGTAAATACATCGCCAAAGGAGATATCCTGAAGAAGATAAAGGAAGCTCAACACGCTGCAAAATAAACCCCCTAGACCCTGATATCCCTATTATTTTTTGTCAGCGGCCTATGCAGCAACATTACCCAAAGATAATTTAAGGTATACGAAATAAAAAACGTTTTTAGCATACCTTCTTTTTTAAACCTGCGGCCAGAAGAAAAATTATAGAATTCCAATGAAAATAAAGTTTTGCCAGTTTTTTTTATCCTCCTGGCAAAATCCATATCATCACCGAATAAATTAATCGAAACGTCGAATCCTCCTATTTCCCTCATTGCTTTTTTCTTTACCACGAGATTTCCCCCAAAGACCATCGCTTTGGTCAAATAAAATACTGGCTTCAGTATCGTAATATAGCAAAGCTTAATCAGCATTTAATGAAACCTGGGTAAATCATAATATTGATACGGTCCGCTTAGGCAAACCAGTTTCTTATCCCTGGAAAATTTTTCGTTTACGGTATCAAACCAATTCTTTGCTATCATTGAATCCGCGTCAACAAAGGCTAACAAATCTCCTTTTGCTTCAAGAAAACCTTTTTGTCTTGCCCTATTAGAGCCTTTCTCAGGTTCATAAACCACTCTGACTTTAGGAAATTTTTGGGATATCACAGCAGTCATATCCGTACTGGCATTATCCACCACGATGATCTCTAACAGGTTTTTAGGCGAGTATTCAATAATCGAGCTCAAACAGCTACCAATATTTTTTTCTTCGTTATGAGCGGGAATAATAATACTGATATCATACTGGTTCTTTTTCACAAAAGTATTCTCTCAAGAATTGTCTACCCGAATTTAAGCTGTTGTTTAATTATTTCGTCAAAAAAAGAGCGATAATTTTGATTTGAATGGATCCGCAACTTTAATTCCTTACGTCTTTGTACTTCTTGTTGAGGGGTTTTTTGAAAACCATTTCCCAAACATAGTTGAGAATATACCTGGTACCAATATTGAAAAATCCTTCTTCGACGAAACGCCGGCCGGAAGTGTTAATGTAAAATTCCTTCAAAAATAAAATTTTACCCACTTTTTTTAGCCTCCTGGCTAAATTGGTGTCTTCGCCGTAGAAGGGAATAGACGTATCAAAACCTTCGATTTTTACCAGCGCCTCTCTCTTAACGGCAAAATTACCTCCGATGATAAGAGCTTTCGTCAACTTGTATGCCGGCTGAAAAGTTGCGTTATAGGCGGTTTTAATCGCTGCGCGCTGCCATTCTTCAAGGTCGTAATAATAGTAAGGGCCGCTTAGACACACTATTTTGTGTTTTGAAAAAGATTCGTTTAATATTTTAAACCAACTTTCGGGCATTCTAGTATCCGCGTCAACATAAGCCAAAATGTCTCCCTTCGCTTTAATAAACCCTCTTTGACGCGCCCAAGTCAGTCCTTTATTGGGTTCTTTAACCACCCGAATTATCGGAGAAACTTTTTTGGCAATCTCGGCAGTCCCGTCCGTACTGGTATTGTCCACTACGATAATCTCCAGCAAATTTTTCGGCGCGTTTTTGAGAGCGCTTTTCAAACAAGCCCCGATTTCTTTTTCCTCGTTGAAGGCAGGAATAATTAAACTAATTTTCATATCTGCCCATAGATAATTATGTTTACCAATAATATAATCCATAAAAACATATTAAAAAAATAGCGGGAAAAATTCTCCTGTCGTTGCAGGGGGTTTTACGGAATTTTACACTGCGCAGACAGTTTAATTGCTTTTAAGATGCATTGCATTGAATGGGGCTGATTGATATAAAGCCGAATCGTCAAGAGTGTTCGGAAATAACCTTTGTGTAAACTTTTTCCCATTGGTCGGCAATTTTGGGAATAGAAAAATTTTTGACGGTTTTGAGGCCTCCTTGGCCGAGTCTTTTGCTTTTTTCGGGATTTTGAAGCAAAGACAAGATTTTTTTCGCCATAGTTTTGTAATCACCCACTTTAACTTTAATCCCGTTTTTATCCGTGATGTAATCTCCCAAACCCAGCCAATTGACCCCCACCACCGGAATACCGACCGCCATCCCTTGCATCATGGAAATGCATTGGGTTTCCGCGGTGCTGGCAATCGCGAAAAGGTCCGCCGCCTGATAAATTTCCCCGAACTTTTTTTTATGCACGGTACCCAAAAATTTAACCTCTTTTTCGATACCCAAATTTTTTGCCAAACTCTCCAATTTTTGCCGGGCGCTGCCGTGGCCGGTTATGGCAAAATCAATGTCGGGAAGAGATTTTTTCACGATAGCGACGGCCCGGATAACAACATCAATGTTTTTTTCCCGCGCCAGCCGGCCGGTGTATAAAACCGTATTTTGGGAAAACTTAAATTTTTTCTTAAGCGCATTTTTTCGCCCGGCGCCGGGCGGCGTAAACAACTTCAAATCGATTGGATTGGAAATGACTTTGTACGTCCGACGGAAACCTAGATTTTTCATTTCCCGAATAATCGATCCGGACGGAGCGGAAACAAAATCGCACCGGTTATAGTACCAGGACACATATCTCGCGCTCAACCTCTTGAGCCATTCCGATTTAATCGGACTGTAACGAATAAATTCTTCTATCGGAGTGTGGCTGGTTCCGACCAAAGGTATTCTTAGAATTTTTGCCGCGGCAACAGCCCTCAATCCCGCTCCGAAAAAAAGATGAGTATGAATAACATCAGGGTTGAATTTCTTAATTCTCAAAGTATTTATTCCTATCGGCGTGACAGCGCGCGATTGTTTGTTGGGACCGGGAAAGGGAAGCGACCTTAACCGGTAAATAAAAACATTTTCCCCCAACTGAATCTCCTCGACCGGAAAATCAGCTATCCGAAAATTTCTAGCGGCGTATCTTGGAACAAAAAATTTTATCACGTGCCCCCGCCGGCCCAGTTCCACCGCAGTTGTAATAATCGAATCAGCAATCCCGCTTAATTCAGGATAAAAATTATCAGAAAAAATTGCGATTCGCATAGTAAATAGATTATTATCCTCCCGATTTCTTCCCGATTATTTTCACTACCAAAAAATAAACTATTATCAGTAAAACAGCAATCGCAAAAGTTGTAATCGCCGTGTAATCCAAATAAGCGCTTATCCTCTTGTAAGCCTCCCCAAAGTAATAGCCGACAAGCAAAAACAATAATGATTTTGGCAAAGTTCCCAACAAATTAAACCAAATAAACCTGCCGATAGGCATTTCGGCTGCGCCCGAAGCAAACAAAACGGCCGATCCCACTCCGTGGGATATTTTTCCGGCCATTAAAGTTTTCCCGCTATGTCTAGCGAAATGTTTTTCCAGTTTTTTAATCCGCTTTTCTGTTACACCGACATATTTTACCCACCTCATTACACGGTTACTATTCCTGCCCCACTTACCGACAAAATAATAGAGAACGTCTCCTGTTAAATCACCCAACACAATAATCGGGTACACGATAAAAATATTGAGGAGCCCGTGGGCAGCCAAAAAACCTGCGATTACGGTAACGATGGGCCCTTCCACGATAGTTACCGGAAATATCACTGCGTACTTGTAGACGACCAGCCAAACAACGATCTGCTGAAGATTAATAAACATAATTTTAGCTTAATACATACACCTTACAACAAATGAATTATTTTAAAAACCACCCCTATCGACAAAATAAAAGATAAATTGTAAAAGACAAACTAGGCCAACAAGTCTAACCTGTACTTTTAACAACCAACAAACAAAGGAGGCAATAGTGAGTAATGTTAATAAACAGTTAGAGCTAGAGTTGGAGTTGGTCGATCCAAACCCTTTTATCCAATTAGATCTGCCGGGCGACCCGATGATAGACAATATTGCCCCGGGAGGCGACGATAAGACAGAATTTGAAGATATCCCTCCTGGATTCGAAGAAGATTGGCTTGGTAAAATCGTCGGCAGTCCTTGCGAAGGATGCGAGGACGATTGTGATGATTGTTTTCACTTTGAAACTTCTGCTCCAACAAAAACCGATTAGCAAATTTTCTTCGCGAAATCCCCTTTTTCCAAGACCCGTTCCTTGCGGGTCTTTTTTTTATTGCTAGAGAACAGTATACTGTTTCCTCCTGACTGTTCCTATTGTATATTCAGGTTTAGAAATTTTGTTTCACTGGAAAATTTATTGCTCAGCAAGTCGGCATAAACTCCTTCCACGTCTTTTTCACGCAAATCACGGCCACCCAAACCAAAAACATAACTTTGAATTTTTTGTTTTCGGTTTTGTTCTTTGGAAGTAGGGTGCCGCCTCGTTTCCATAGATAATGTTTGCACAACCTCTGAATACAGTGGCGGTATACTCCCGAAGCTTAATGTCCGGTCTAATACCGCGATATTGTCAATGTTTTTTATTGTAGCCCGAAGCTCTTCATAGGGAAACGGCCGAAAAAGTTTAATTTTAACCACTCCCACTTTATACCCTCTGTCGTTTAATTCTTTGGCTAGTTCTTTCGCGGTTCCCGCGCCGGCGCTCATTGTAATTATCACTGCCTCGGTCTTGTTGTCAACCAAATAGTTCTCGATTTCCGAGCATTTTCTCCCCGCGATAGTTTCCCAATCAGCCGCGACTTGCTTGTAAATTTTTCTCGCGTTTTCCATCGCTTGAAATTGGGCTACTTTCGCTTCAAAAAAATAATTCGGCAACATTAAAGAACCAAAAGTTAATTTTTTGCTGCTATCAAAAAGCGAGTAGGGATAATGGTAATTCCCGACAAATTTCCGCACCTTATCGTCGGCAACTGTCTCAACTTTTTCCATAAGGTGAGAAGTGATAAAACCGTCTTGCGTTACTATGACCGGAAGCAATACTTTTTTATGTTCGGCTAGCTTGACCGCCAAAATTGTATTATCGTAAGCTTCCTGGGCGGTTTCACAATAAATTTGAATCCAGCCGCTTTCCCTAACCCCCATCGTGTCGGAGTGGTCACAGTGAATATTGATCGGAGCCGATAAGGCTCGGTTAGCGACGTTCATTACGATTGGAAGCCGCATTCCGGAAGCGATATTAAGCATTTCGTACATCAACGCCAAGCCAACCGAAGAGGTCGCGGTCATAGCGCGAGAACCGGCCGCCGCCGCTCCAATCGCCGCACTCATAACCGAGTGTTCCGACTCGGCAGTTATCAATTCGCTGTTTACCTTTCCCTTGGCAACATAGGCGGCAAATTTTTCAATAATCGGAGTTTGCGGAGTAATGGGATAAATTGGAACCACTCCTGGTTCAATTTGCTTCATTGCTTCGGCCGCCGCTTCAGCGCCAGTAAGCGCCAACATGTTATTGTTATTCTCAAAATAATTTAACATTTTATAATTTGTTTATTTTCTTTCTTAACTCTTCATTGTTATCGCTTTCGCCGGACATTCAACGGCACAAACCATACATCCTTTGCAAAAATCGGCGTTAACTTTTACGTTTTTTCCGCCTTTCTCAATCTCAATACATCCTTCGGGACAATAAAGCACACATTGGTGACATTTAATACACTTCTTTTGGTCAATTTCCGCGTTGCGCGCTGACCAGCCGCCAGTCTTATTTGCAATAGAATTGCCGCCTTCCATTATGACACCGCCCGGGAGAATATTAGCTTTCATAGATAATTATCAATTTTCAGCTACTTGAACAAACTGTTAATTTTTAATACGGTTAGTCCCAACATTACCACCAAAGAAATCGTTCCCAAAATAATAAAAACTTTTTTTCCTTTACTTCCAGTTTTCAAGGGAAACAAATAATCTTTTTCCGGCGCTTTTCTCAGAAAGGTCAGTCCTCCGTATACGATCAAAATCCAGTTCAGAAAAAACAAGATTGTGCTTTCAGAATAATACAAAAGATGCCCAACGGATATGCCCGCTAAGCCGCTTAAAACCAAAATTATCGATACCCTTTCTTTTTTTAGTTTCCAAAAATAATAGCAGCCAAAGCAAAAAATTACCAAATTGAGCAATAGGTAAAAAAATACTTTTCGCCCAATTATGGGATATTGGACAAGATAAGAAAAAAATGGCATGAAGTCAAGCTTTTGCTTGTTTAAAAAAATCGGAGAGAGAGATCTTGAAAGAGAGAAAAGAAAGACCAAAAAAAGATATTTGGCATCGCCGTGGAAAAATAAAGAAAGTAATCCGCCACTTTCTTTCCCTAAACCAATTTGCCTTTCTTCTTTTTCTCTGACATAGCTTTCTCTTTTTGAAACCAAGTCGAAAAACAAAATAAAAGCTACCCCACTTAGCCACATCCACCAGCTAACATAAAAATCCAGGAGAGAAGAAATAAAAAATAGCAGAAGAACGACAACAAAACTATACCCCTTACTAACCGGCTCTGTCTTTTTTGACACCCACCACAAAGCCAAAGCCGCTGCGCCAACCGCGGCAGCAATTAGGGACGGAGTCCGGGCAAAATTAATCGTAAGGATATTATTATTATGAAAGTAAACAGTAATGACAATGAAAAAAACCAATACCGAAGCAACGGAGATTAAAAAATATTGGAACATTTTTTTCCATTGCATAACCGTAAATAACTGGACGGAGAGAAGGTAAAACACAATAAAAGCTAAGTACTCGCTGAGACCTCCCGTCAGACTGCCGGGATAGCCCTCCCAAGCTACCTTGAAATCGCTAGAATATAAGAAAATAAGACCTAACCCTAAAGACCAAACCGCTAAGACCCAATTCAGTTTGGTCCGACGCCACTCAAATTCTTTCCTCTTGAGAAGTTGGATAAAATAGAAAATGGCAGCCAAAGAGACAAAAGAAAACAAAAATACTTCCCGGGGAAGTTCCAACGGTTTAGCTAAATTGGGAATTAAAAACCACGGGAAAATAATTATTCCTAGCAGAAAAAATATCCGCACGAATTGGCCAAAAGAATCTTCCGCCTTTTTTAAATCTTCCCGATCGGCAAGGTTTATATTTGTATTGATTTGCATAGCTATTTTTCTGATTATTCAACGTTGTTTATAATAACAAATAATTAAAAGTTAAGAAAGAATTAAATCATAAATCTTTATTGGTTTCTCGCATCTCTTCGCTTTTGACTCTTCCCATTAGCTCTTCCACTCCTCGTATTTTCCTGTTAGAGTAAAAAAGTTCTAGTGTAAAAATTTAGTATTTTAAACTTAACCTCATGCCAAAAATCAAAAAAGCGATTATTGCCGTTGCGGGAAGCGGCACCCGATTACTGCCTGCCACAAAATCGATGCCCAAAGAAATGTTGCCCATTGTCGACAAACCGGTAATCCAACTGGTCGTCGAGGAGCTTGTCGCAGCCGGTATTCAAGACATAATAATGGTTACCAAGTGGGATAAAAAGCCGCTAGAGGATCATTTTGACAGAAGTTGGGCTTTGGAAAACGAACTAGAAAAAGCGGGAAAAACAAGAAGATTGGAAGAAATAATAAAGATATCCGAAGCGGCTAACTTTATTTATGTTCGCCAAAAAGGACCTTACGGCAACGGGACTCCGGTACTTTCCGCGGCAACCCTTGTTGACGACGAACCCTTCGTCTTTGTTTGGGGAGATGATCTAGTGAAATCCAAAACTTCGTTTACCAAACAAATGGTGGAGGATTATGAAAAAAATGGTTATATGATGATTGGGGTCCAGAAAATGCCAAAAGAAGTGCTTAATCGTTACGGTATCGTAAAACTCCGAGAAGGAACGAGGGAAATAGAAGACATCGTGGAAAAACCCGAGATAGAAGAAGCCCCTTCTGATTTAGCAGATTTCGGACGAATGATTTTAAATCAGGAAATAATCAATATACTGAAAAAAACGGCTTTGGGAAAAGACAACGAACTTTGGATAGTAGACGCGATTAGAGCTTACGTAAAGAATGGTGGAATATTTCTTGCCAAAGAAGTCGATAGCGGCGAATGGATGACTACGGGAGACGCCTTGAATTATTTAAAAGCGACTTTGGCTTACGCTTTCGACCGGGAAGACATTGGAAGCGAATTGAGAAATTATATAGACGGACTAATTTGCAAAAAATAAGCCGGCATGAAAACTCTCGAACAATTAAGAAAAGAACGCTTAAAAAAACTGGACGCACTGAAAAAAGCCGGGATCGATCCTTACCCGAGCCGTGTAAAACGCACCCATTCCACCGCGGAAGCGCATATTTTTTTTAACAAACTTAAGAAAAAAAATATTACCTTGGCGGGAAGGATCATTTCAAAACGCGGACACGGTGGTTTAATTTTTTCCGATTTGGAAGACGAGAGCGGAAAATTTCAACTTGCTTTGAAAAAGAATATATTAGAAAAAAAGTATTTCGATTTTTTTGTTAATTATTTGGATAATGGTGATTTTATCGAGGTATCGGGAAAAATATTTCTAACACGGTCAGGCGAAAAAACACTGGAAGTAAAAAAAATAAAACTTTTGGCGAAAGCATTGAATCCTTTACCGGAAAAATGGTTCGGTTTAAAAAACGAAGAAGTAAGATCTCGTAAACGTTATCTAGATTTAATTGTTAACCCGGAAACTAAAGAACGGTTTAGAAAAAGAAGTTTATTTATCAATTATTTACGGGATTTTTTGACAGGAGAAGGTTTTATGGAAGTCGAAACTCCTATTCTCCAAGAGGTAGCTGGCGGCGCTATCGCGAAACCGTTTAAAACTCGGCATAACGCTTTGAATCAAGATTACTATTTAAGGATAGCTCCAGAGCTTTATCTAAAACGTCTTGTAACAGGAGGTTACGAAAAAGTCTTTGAATTTTCCCGCAACTTCCGGAATGAAGGAATCAGTCCTCAGCACAATCCCGATTTCACTATGCTTGAATTTTACTGGGCTTACACCGATTATGAGAAGTTGATGAAATTTACGGAAAAAATGGTTAAAAAAGTAGTTAAGAAATTAAACGGTTCCCTAAAGATAAAATTTCAAAATAGAATGTTTGACTTTGAACCTTCTTTTAAAAAAGTAGACTACGGTAAATTGATAAAAAAAGAACTGGGAATTACCATTAATAATATAGATAGAAAAAAATTGCTCGGAATTATTAAAGATAAAAAACTAAAAATAAACGGAAAAATATCTTCTTTTTCCGAGGCTAAAATTTTAGATGAAATTTACAAAAAAACCATCCGCCCAAAATTGAAGGGCCCTCTTTTTTTAATAGATTATCCAAAAGAGATGATCCCTCTTGCCAAGAGTAAAGAGGGAGACCCCACTAAAATTGCCAGTTTTCAGCTCATCGTGGACGGTTGGGAAATAGTCAAAGCCTACAATGAATTGAATGATCCGATTGAACAAGGAGAAAGATTCTTGGAACAAGCCCGGGCTAGAAAAAAAGGTGATCGAGAGGCTCATTCTTTAGACAAGGATTATCTCGAAGCTCTAAGTTACGGGATGCCCCCCACCGCGGGATGGGGAATGGGGATAGACCGTTTTTTGGTAATACTATTGGACCAAAAAAACATTCGAGACGTGATACTGTTCCCACTAAGAAAAACTAAAAAATAAAAGCCTGGGCTATTGCTTAATCCAAAAAATACTCTCTATAATAATCAATTATTACACAATCCTAAGTAAATATTTTTATGTTCAAAGCTGTCGACCCCAAAACGGTTCCCGCCGAAAGAGAGAAAAAGATCATTAAATTCTGGAAAAAAAATAAGTTGTTCGAAAAATCTATTGAGAAGAGAAGGGAAGCCCCTATCTACAGTTTTTTTGACGGTCCTCCTTTTATTACCGGTGTACCCCACTATGGAACACTATTGTCTTCGATAGCCAAGGACGTTGTACCGAGGTATTGGACTATGAAAGGTTTTCGGGTTGACCGTCGCTGGGGTTGGGATTGCCACGGTTTGCCAGCCGAAAATTTGGTGGAAAAAAGATTAGGCATAAAAAGTAAGAGAGAGATCGAAGAAAAAATTGGGATTGAAAAATTCGTTAAGGAATGCTACCGCGTAACCGGCCAACTGTCAGAAGAATGGGAATATTACATTGACCGCGTTGGCCGTTGGGTAGATTTCAAAAATGCTTACCGCACGATGGACCCGGATTATATGGAATCGGTTTGGTGGGCCTTTAAAGAACTTTGGAATAAAGGTTTGGTTTACCAAGATACTCGTATTTCTCTTTACTGTCCTCGTTGCGCCACCCCGCTAGCCAATTTCGAGATAGCGATGGACAATAGTTATGAAGAAGTGGAGGACACTTCGGTTTTCGTTCGTTTTGAATTGGAAAACAACGCTAAAGCGTTTTTAGGAATTCCCGAGGAAGCCGAAGCCTCTTTTGTGGCTTGGACTACCACCCCCTGGACCTTGCTTGCCAATAGCGCCTTGGCGGTAAGCCCCCAACTGGAATACGTGATCGCGGCAAGCCACTTTCGTCCAAGTAACAAGACAAAGAGTCAGGCAACAAAAAAAAATAAAGCTAGGTTTCTTATACTTTCCGGCCCCGCTTGGAAACGCCTAAAGAGTGAAGAGAGCCTGAAGGGCAGGGTAATTAAAAAATTCAAAGGGGCAGAACTGTTGGGATTGCGATATAAAAAATTAATCATAGGAAAAGATTCTCTCCTGCAAAAAAACAAAAATGACACACAGTCTAGTCAAAAAATCGCTGAACCTCAGGGTTGGAAAATCATCCCCGGAGGATTCATAAACGAAAATGAAGGAAGCGGCATAGTCCACTTGGCACCGGCTTTTGGCGAAGACGATTATAACAGCGCAAAACTTGAAAACCTCCCCATTGTTCTTAACGTTGACGAAGAAGGGAAGTACACTTCCGGAAAATTTAAAGGAAGGAACGTTTGGGAAGCAAACAACGACGTTATTCAATTATTGGAAAAAGAGGGCTTGCTTTTAAGCAAAGAAAGGACCCTCCACAGTTATCCTTTCTGCCACCGTTGCCACACTAAGCTGATTTACAAAATTCAACCGGCTTGGTTTATAAAAGTTAACGCCCTTAAAGATAAGTTACTCGCTTTAAACGAGGAAATTAATTGGCTGCCGGGACATTTAAAACACGGCCGTTTTTTTAAAGGAATAGAGATGGCTCCCGATTGGAATATTGCCCGTAATCGCTATTGGGGCACCGCTATTCCCGTTTGGAAATGTGAGCAATGCGAGAAAGAGGTAGCAGTTGGATCTTACGAAGAGTTATACCAACTTTCCGGCCATCGCCTGACTGATTACCACCGTCCTTATGTAGACAAAATAACTTTCAAATGCCCTGATTGCTCTTCGGAATGCCACCGGGTTCCCCAAGTTTTTGACTCGTGGGTAGAGTCTGGATCAATGCCTTTTGCGGAACGACATTACCCCTTTAAGAATCAGGAAGATTTCAACCAAAAATTTCCAGCGGATTTCGTGTCCGAATATATTGCTCAAACTAGAGCTTGGTACTACGTGATGCATGTGATGGCAGTCTCTCTTTTCGAAAAACCCGCTTTTAAAAACGTAGTCACCACGGGAACTATTATGGGTGAAGACGGCCGAAAAATGTCTAAATCTTTGGCAAATTTTCCTGACCCAAAAGTCGTACTCGACAAGTATTCCGCGGATGCTTTGCGCTTTTATCTTATGAGCTCCCCGATTATGGAAGCCGAGAATATTGATTTCAGCGAGGTAAAAGTGGCTGAAATTCAAAAAGGGATGCTCCGCGCTTGGTGGAATTCATATTATTTCTTTATAACTTACGCCCGGCTCGATAAGTGGCAGCCTAATTTTGAAGCCCCTTTCCGCTTCAGCAACCCCCGCTCCTTTAAAGAAGCTTGGCGAAAACCCAAGACGGTTATCGACTGCTGGATACTTTCCGAACTCCACACCTTGATCAGGGAAATAAATAGTTTTATGGATAATTACGAGATTGCCAAAGCGGCCCGGCTTTTCCCACCATTTATCGATAAATTATCCAATTGGTATATCCGGCGCAGCCGCAAAAGGTTTTGGAAAAGCGAGAACGATGAAGACAAGAACGAGGCTTATCAAACTCTTTATGAGATTTTGTCTAAACTTAACCGGATAGCCGCTCCTTTTTTGCCTTTCCTGACGGAAGAAATCTACCAAAATATCAACATCATCGGAACGGAACACCACTCTGTTCAAACAGAACAATCTGCCATTTCTACGGAGCCCAGCCACGAATCGTTAAACCAAGAATCTGTCCACCTAACAAATTTTCCCGGCCCAAATGCGATGCTTATTGACGAGGAATTAAATAATTCAATGGAAAGAGTTCGTCAAATCGTTACTTTGGGATTAGCCTGCCGGGCTAAGAAAGAAATAAAAGTACGCCAGCCTCTTAAAACCCTTTTTGTAACGCAAAAAGAGACTGTCAGTGAAGACCTTTGGAGTTTGGTGAAAGAAGAAGTTAACGTTAAAGAAATTCGGGAAAAAGCGGAGCTTAAAGAAATGATTGAAAAAAATATTCTAGATAAGAACCTAGTTGGGATATCCGACAGGGAAGAGGCAGTTGCCCTTGACCCTGTTATCGACAAAGAATTGGCTCTAGAAGGAGAAATGCGCGAGCTGGTAAGACAAATTCAAGAAGCCCGTAAAAAAGCTGGTTTCAATATTGAAGACAGAGTTATTTTGGGATACGTTGGCAAGGAAGAAATTTTTAACCGATTTGGTTATCAGATCAGCGGGGAAGTATTGGCCGAAAAAATATTCAACAAAAAACTGGCAAAAAAAGAAAGTATTTTTGAGGTTAAACTGGGAAAAGAAAAAGTAGAAATAACGATGAGGAGAGTGAAAAATAAATAGAGCGACAGAAAAAAGCCAAAAAAGAAGGACCCGGCGTTGGTGTCACTTGTAATTGACACGCCGAGCCCGTTTACCCACGATAGATTACTTTATAGGGATAATGAACCCCAAATTCCCGAAATTTCAACGTTCGGTAAAGCCACAGAGGATATTCTTCCGCCTGCTCAGGCATAGGAAGACACCCAGGCTTATCTTCTCCAAAACGATTTACCTTGTATTGGTGATCCCTTCTGCTGCAATCAAAGCGATCGCAGAAACGAAGAGATTTTCCGAAACAGTCAAAGCTCCCCTCTTCTCTTTGTTCTTTTCTTTGCCCCTCTCCAATTCTCGAGCAGTCCTGGCAGAATTTGCAAATCCCACCAGTTGTCTCTGTTATGCCATTGTCACTCAAAGCTTCAGTGCTAATCGGGGGGCATACCACACTGTTACAAACGTCCTTGACTTTGCGGATCGCTGCTGTTTGCGATCCGTTGAGATTTCGAAAAAAATCCAATGAAGTCGGGTCACTATGCTTAACGTAGAGCATGCCACAGGTGACACAATGTCCTAGGAATAATCCATAGGAGGGAATTTTCTCTTTCAAAACAACTTCGACAATCTTGAGAATGTTTGGCTTCTCCCCTTTGTAAAGAGAATCCCACCCCCAATTGGCGTTGCCATCGCCGTTTCCGTTCCCATTTCCCGAGTTATTCCTTCGAAAGATTATCTCACTGTAGACCTTAGCCAGCCCTTCTTTTGACTGCCAGATCCGCCCTTCTATATACATAAAAAAGTTAGGTACCCAGGGTTCAAACATTGTACCGACCTCCTTCAGTTTTGAATACCGTGGTTCGAGTTCTTTATTTTTCAAGGTGCGCTCCTTCTAGTTTTTAGAAATACCACAAGTTTTTGATTTAGTGTAGGTTTTACCCTTCCGCCGAGATAGTACCCTTAAAAAATATCAAATTTTCTACCAATTTTATCCTATAGAAAAAGCTCACGTTTACAGTGTGAGCTTAGTGTGTTAAATTGCCGATTGGCAGTCCGGATTATTCAGTAATTTACTCTTCCGTTTGGTGTCGTAGAAAGAGGGTACCCCGGATTCAATCGCTTTCGAGGGTTATTCTCTATCCCCCACCAATCCCCAATCGTAACCAAATACCTTTGGGCGGCAACCATCGGATCGGGAGGGTTGATTTTCGCAGGCATGACAACCTTTTCTCCTTCCGGAAGATACTCTTTTTTGGAGAACAAAGCGCCCCCTGAAGAGACGGAGAATTCATTGTAGAAACCTGCTAGAGAATACAATTTCTCAAGAAGATATCTTGCCCTCTCGTTCCTTGCTTGCAGGATCGAGGGGTCCTCCGTTGGATTCTTGCGAGAGATTTTCAAAAAATCTTCCAGCTCGGCCATGGTGTTCTCGTAATCCCGGAACAGTTTCTCCATCTCTCGATATGTTCGTTTCTTAGCCGAACCCGATGGCTCCATTCCTTTTTTGGTCTCAGCAAACTCGTTTGTGGCAGGCTGAATTTGAATGAGATTTTTTTCTTCCTTTGCTTCTTCTACGGGCTTGGCTTTGGTGACTATGCTTATACTGGAGGCGGATTGAACGAATTTGTCTTCTTGAGCTAACCTCGGCAGCACAGTCACTTCGAGCATTGCCAAGATCACCACCAATACCGCTCCGAAAGCAAAGAAACTGACAAAAATAATGTTGGTTTTTTTCATAACCTGAAACCTCCTCGGATATTTCTGGGTCGCGAAGCAACCCGTTTTGGACTTTGGGATTCTCAAGGTGCTCCTCCTTTGACTCCCCAACTTACCGCTTAATTTGATAAAAGTCAACAGAGTTGGGTAAAATGTGCACAGACATTTGGCGGTTTTCCTGGGATGTGATACTCCTAGAGTATGTGTACCAAAATGGCAAACAACATCAAAGAAGAAAGGTTGAGATGGATTCTTCCCATCCACAAGAAAGAAGTGAAGCTTAAGGATGCGACTAAACTCTGTCCGTACTCAAAGAGAAGCCTGGAGAGGTGGCTTAGGGCATACAGGAAACATGGAGCCAGGGGGTTGGAACCCAAGTCGACCCAGCCCAGGAGTAATCCCCGGGAAACTCCCATCCGGATTAAGGAAAGAGTGCTTGAATTGAGGCGTGAGACTAACCTCTGCGCGCTCAAGCTCCACTGGAAACTCGAAAAGGAAGGCGTACGCCTTCATCCCAGAACCATTGGCAAAATCATCAAAAAGGAAGGGCTGGTAAGGAAATACCGGGTAAAAAGAATAAAGTACCAATACATAAAAGCCAGGCTTGAACCGGGCGAGTCAGTAGAAATCGACATCAAATACGTGCCGGGCAGGCTAAATAAGAAAAGGTATTACCAATTCAACGCCATAGATTGTGCGAGTAGATGGAGATATCTCCGAATCTACCCGGATTTCTCCAATTACTCGGCGATGCTGTTTGTGAAGAAACTGCTGAAAGTAGCCCCTTTCCAAATCCAAGCAATCAAAACCGATAACGGCTCATCATTCACCAACCGCCATACCGGATATCTTAAGAGTTCCGATCCTCAAAATCCCAGACTCTACCCCTTAGATGTCTTCTGTAACGAAAATGGAATCAGCCATTTCCTGATCGACCCAGGAAAACCCCAACAGAACGGCAAGGTTGAAAGAAGCCACCGCTCAGACCAGGAGCGTTTCTATGACAGGATCAAATTTACTACAGGAGAGGATCTCAAGCTTAAGATCAGGCTTTGGAACATGTACTACAATGACTTGGAGCACTGCGGCATAGGTGGCATAACTCCAAATCAAATGCTAAATTTTAATTAACATACAAAACCGCCAAAAGACTATACCCAAAACAGTTGAACCTAGGTTCAAGAAAAAATTGCTAAATTCCAAAATAAATAGTAACAAAGTGTATGGTATAATTATATTATTGGACCGGTAGCTCAGTTGGTTACCTGCCTGCCGGCAGGCAGGGAGCACTGCCCTGTCACGCAAGTTATTCATTATGTATACAGTATACGCAATAATATTTGCAAACAGAAATATTTATATCGGCATGACGAATGATTTGGAACGGAGAGTTAAAGAACATAAGAGAGGGAGAACTAAAACTACTAAGAACAGAGGAATTGTAAAAGTTATAGTTTTGGAGAAATGTTATAGTAGACTATCAGCTAGGAAGAGAGAGAAATATTGGAAATCGGGTTGTGGCAAAGAATTCCTAAAATCAAAATTATTGGACCGGTAGCTCAGTTGGTTAGAGCACTGCCCTGTCACGGCAGGGGTCGCGGGTTCAAGTCCCGTCCGGTCCGCATTTTAAAGAACCGCTATTCAAAGCGGTTTTTTGGTTGTCTGAAAATCGGGTTTGGATTGTGTCCTCTAAGCCCTTTCAGGTTTTTATGCTGTTTAGTCGTTATCCCACTCCACTCCCTGTGGATTATGTCAGTAAGCTTGGCGTACTCAACGCCCTCTTTTACTTCGCTCTTTTTCCAATAATCCGTTAATTTATTTCTCGTTTCTTGTCCTCTCATCCTTTGCTCGACCCATTTATCCGAATGACCCATAGCCAGCCAATTTCTTCTTGCCCTATTTAAAGATATTTTTGGGTCAACCGTCTCCTGAATTCTTTCGTAACCGACTTTGGCCAGCCATCTTTTGAAAGGTTCGGCTTTTTTCGAGGGAACGCTTTGAACAATCCTCAAAATGCCCTGAATGTCCGAGCAATTGACTTTTTGCTTGCCTCCTCTTGTTTTTATTTCAAGGGGGGTGGCAATTTGCCCCCACCCTTTGGACAATTCCTCATCCCGACGACGCATATCCTTGATATAGCCAGCGGCGGGGTTGCCGCTTTCAGTTAGAATTTTTACTATATCAACAATAGCGAAATACCATTTCTCTTCTTTTTCAATCCAAATTCTTCTTACGGGAACATCCTCAAAAAGAACAACCGAATGGCTTTTTCTAATCTTGTTTTTTCTCATTGTTTGAGTTTAAGATTCAGGGTAAATCCTTGCTAAATTGAGTAATACATACTTATTCTTGAAATTCAAGATTGTCTTTCCAAAACTCAATTTGGGTGTTTTTATATTTATAAATATACTATTGAATCTTATGAAACTTCTTCTCACTTCTGCAGGGCTATCAAACAAATCTATTTCTGATGCTCTCCAAAATATGGCTGGTAAAGCCTTCAGCGAATTGAATTTAGTTTTTATTCCTACGGCTGCCAATGTCGAGAAAGGAGATAAAGGCTGGCTAATTGATGATTTTGAGTAATTGTAAGAAATTAGGTTTTGCTTCGATTGATATCGTTGACATTGCCGCAGTTTCAAATGATATCTAGCGACCTAGATTTAACGAAGCAGATATTTTAATGTTTGGGGGAGGAAATGATTTCTACTTAATGGATTGCATTAGAAAGTCGGGTCTTGCCGAAGTTCTTCCTGAAATGCTAAAGAATAAGATTTATGTAGGGATTAGTGCTGGCAGTATGGTAACTGCTAGAAAGCTTCCTTCAAAAGAATTCCAAGCACTCTATTATGAAGAAGAAACTGGAATAAAGGATGATAGCGGCCTAAGTTTCGTTGATTTTCAAATATCGCCTCACTTGATTTAATATAAATATTTAATCAAAAATTTATGCTTAAATTAGCGGAAAAACCTGCTCTCAAAGATTTTCAAGATTATGTAAAAAAATTGGAGATTGAAAGGAATTTTGATAAAGAAAACATCCTTCAGAAGTGCCTGCTTCTAGGAGAAGAAGTTGGAGAATTAAATAAAGCCGTAAGGAAAAATTTCAAGCTCTTGAGAACTGACAGTAATTCCAAAACAAAAGAAATTGGAGAAGAGTTGGCAGATATTATTATAATTACTTGTGCGATTGCCAATAGGGTCAATGTCGATTTAGAGGAGGCGTTTCGAAAGAAAGAAAAGATTAACAAAAAAAGAGTTTGGGACTAGTTACCCTTAAACGTTTACGGTAAATTTCCTATAAGCGGGGGATAATTAATTGAACATTTCAACCCAATCCAAAGTTCTAAAATTGTTCCGTAATCCCCGCCATCAGAAGCAAATCCTCCCTCAATGAGCTCTATTATCTTTTTCTTTTAGAACAAGCTCTTGAATTGTTGTTGATAAGTTCATAAGTAAAATTTTATAAATTATGCTGGAAATATATTCCTCATTTCAGCTTTTTTCCATCTACTTTTAAGGACACTGTGAAAGTGGGGAAGTATGTAGAAATCATTACGAGGGTTTTTTGCATCTTGACTTAGATTTTGGAAGTAGTACAATTTAAGTAGGGGATGAATTAATAATTAATAAAAAAACATGAGTAATAGACCAATACATTTTGAAATCCAGGCGGATGATTCTGCCCGGGCTAAAAAATTCTATGAGGCCGCGCTTGGTTGGAAAATAGAGAAAACGACTATGCCTGACGTAGGTATGGATTATTGGATGGTGATGACCGGCGAGGGACCGGGAATTAACGGTGGGCTTTATAACCGCAAAGACGCTCCTAACAAGATTACCTCCTTTGACTCTACGATTTTAGTGGAAGATATCGACAAAGTTATTGAAGCGATCAAAGCGAATGGCGGGAAGATCGACCCCTGGGAAGGCAAGGAAAAGTGGGAAATGAAAGGCTTGGGATGGTTCTCGCGGGCAATAGATCCGGAAGGCAACAGGTTCGGTCTGCTCCAGGCCACAGACTGGCAGCCGAAATAACCTAGAATCCAAATTGTTAAAAAGCAACTATGAGAAAATTTATCGTTTTACAATTTGTAACGCTCGGCGGGGTTATCATTGCCAATTATGAACGAACAGGCGAAGTAAAAACAGATTCGTTCTAAAAAGCTTACCGCCAAATAAAAACTTAAAATTTTGCTAAAAAATTTTTCTCCCCTAGAATTAAAAAAATCGCTTGCGAAAGGAGGTCAGCAATGCACCCTAGTGAAAAAATCGCCGCTTCTTTGGAGGATTTGAAAATCCGTTGCGATTCAATCAGGGAAAGTGGAAAAACCATCGTACTCACCAGTGGTTGCTTTGACCTCCTCCACGGAGGACATGTTGAGTACGTTTGGGATGCCGGAGAGAGGGGTTTTCTTGTGGTTGGCATTAACAGCGATGTTTCTGTCAGAAAACTCAAAGGGAAATCCCGTCCAGCGCGAGGTCAGGAAGACAGGGCAAAGGTAATGGCTTGTATGTACTCGGTGGCCCTGGTTGCTATTTTTGATTGCGACTACGCACTGATTGAAGCCGTAAAACCCAAAATCTACGTCGCTTCCTCTACGTCCCACGTAAGGGTTTGGGATGACTCGCGCAGGATAGTCTTACTTGAAAAACTAGGTACCGAGATTGTTGAGCTAGGAGGTAAAAAAGAGGATTCGACAACAAACATAATCGCGCGTATAACGCGGATGACAAAGTCTTGAACCGATTCCACAATCTTTAATTTCGGCCGTCTCCCTTGCAGGCGGCCGCTTTCAATAAAATGCGCATACTCGACCAAAACCGCTCAAATTACCAGCGAAAATTCGCGGACGAAGGCAAATGTGTCTTTTGCCAAAAAAACGATATACTAACATGCAATAGTTTAGCGGGAAAATACTGGCAAGTAATCGTTAACCAGTTTCCTTATATGGACGGCAATGTTATGCTTGTCCCGGTGCGGCACGTTGAAAAAATCGAAGGGCTGAAAAAAGAAGAATGGGAAGAATTCGGTTCGGTTTTAGCAAAAACCCAAAAAATTCTAGGTAAAATATTCGAGACCGATTCGTTTAACGTGGCTCTCAATGTAGGGCTAGAATCGGGCGCTTCGATTCCGCACCTTCACTGGCAAATAATCCCGAGGCGATTTAAGAATATAACGGTTATGAATACTTTTGCTGACCTCTACATCGTAGCGGTCACTCCGGAAAAAACCCAAAGATTAATTGAAGAAGCTTTAAAAAATACGGATTTATGACAAGCATAAGTTACTCAACAAAAAAGAAAAAAATCTTACTCGGCCTGACAACCACACCGGGATCTGACTGGCAAGAGAAAATCAGAGAGATCACTAAATTTAAAATCAAAGAAGCCGCACTTTTTCCGACTTTTCTAGAAATTAAAAATAGAAAAAAGTTATATAAATTGCTGGAAAAAACTTGCCTGGAAAAAATCCCGCATATCCACTTGCGTGACGACACGGAAAGTTGGGAACTGGATTATTGTTACCAAAAATTCGAAACTAGACTTTTTAACATCCATTCTGACAAAAAGAATTGGAAAATAATGGAAAAAAATCGGAAATATAAAAAAAATATTTTTGTTGAGAATGGTAGTTCAGTCGATAAACAACTGGTAAAAATGGCAGAAAAATGCGGTGGTTTTTGTTTTGATCTCGCTCATTTTCACGACTTCGCGATTATTCAAAAACAAAAACGGTACCAAAAATTTTTGGACTCAGCAAAAGAAATAAAAATAGGCTGCTGCCATATTTCCGCCATAAAAAACAATTTTGAGTACACAAAAAACAAAAGCACGGGAAAACTAATAAAATATTGTTCCGATCATTCTTTATCGGATCTGAAAGAATTGAATTACGTAAAAAATTACTTGGAGTATCTCCCCGGCATAATAAGCATAGAACTAGAAAACTCGTTTAAAGAACAATTAAGAATCAAGGAGTATCTTGAGAAATTAATAAACAGTCCTAAAAAATAAAAAAGATAATTTTAGTCTATCAATAAGCTGGTAAGGCGGGGAACATTGAGCTTTGTGTCGGTATTCTCATCGATCAGCCTGAACTCGTACCCTTTTTCCTTTAACATCTCAATAACACCCGGTAGAGCCGCCACCATATTGGAGCGGTCGATAAAACTTCTAGTTTCTCGGCCGTCGTGAAGAACGATTATCGAGCCGGTTTTCACTTTTTTTGCCACGGCATCCTTTATTTGTTCCGGGGTAACGCCCGACTCCGAATCATTCGAGAGCACGTCGGCCAAAACGATTTTATAGCCAGCCGCGTCAAGATATTCTTTGGCCCAAGGAGTAACGAATCCCCAAGGCGGTCGGTAAAGGGTCGTTCCCGTACCGTTAAACTGGGATATCAGATAATTCGTTTTTTCTAGTTCTTGTCCTGTTCCCAAGCCGATAAAAGAAACTATTTGAGAATGGGAGTAACTATGGTTTCCTATGTTGTGGCCTCTTTCCAGCATTTTGCTGATTGCATCAGGATATTTTTCAATGTTTTTTCCACAGACGAAAAAAGTCGCTTTCACTCCTTCCTGATCTAGGATGTCGAGAACTTCCGATGTATACGGTTCGTTGGGCCCATCGTCAAAAGTCAGGTAAATGTATTTATTAGGAGTAATCCAGGGTAAAACTTCTTCGTTTAATACGCCTCCTAAATAATTGGCATCTAATTCCACCTGCCCTTTACTCACAATCGCTTGCTCTAAACTGTCGCTCAGAAGGCCGGCGTAGGCATTTACCAAATACTCCATTATCATCGGAATCTGATTCTTAACGGAATAATCTTTCTCTTCGGCTTTGACTTTGTTAAAAAAAAGAAAACCTCCCGCGATACTTAGCAGGGCACAAATTAAAACCAAATTTAAGACATACTTTTTTTTCATTTTAATTTAATTAATCACACTTACCGTAATCGTTAGGTTTTTTGTTGTCAGGACAAGCGCAACTATCGCTAAATTTATTGGTTTGCTTGTCCAAAAACCGATACCAGTTTCCTCTGCTATCCAAACAATTATTCGCTAACGCGAAATCATTTTTCATATCCTTGGACATCTTAGTCGGGATGTTTGAAGGTTCTAACTGAAAGTTTTTTGGTTTTTCCATCACTATCACCCCTTGATCTTTTCTGCCTGCCACAAAATCAAAAACTAGACTCTTGATTGAATTGGCCATCGCTTGGAGTCCGCTATTTGAGGCAGTGGGGTCAAGGGAAGAGTTATCCGTCAAAGTTTTTTCATCGCCGGAAAAACCGCCTGGCGCTAGATCTTTTATTTTTCTAGCATCCACATAGATAATACTCAACCCGTCTTTATTTCTTTCAAACACCGCCCACGGGTTGATTTCTCCATTCTCCAAAACGACGAGATTAATAGTGTTATTTTCGGGTAAATCATTGTACAAATCTTCTAAATCGGAGTGCTTCGTCCCGGATGGGATGATTCCGCTTAGCTTACCTCCGTTTTTTACAGCGTACGCGATCTCACTTATTTTCACTTCGGCCAAACCGTTTCTAGTCCCGGAATCACATTCAAAATTCCACCACTTTCCTCCGCCAAAACCCGAAAGCCAAAGAATCGTGTTAATCGTAATCCAAGAAACAAGGATAATAAAAAAGCCTAGAACGACCAACCGGAAATAACGCTTCGCTTTTTCCAACAAGAATTTACCGCCAAAAGATCCGATATAGAGAAAGCCGGAAATGACTACCAAAAAAACCGCCAAGGCGGCCGAGATTATCAGAAGATAACTAATTGTTTTACTGACGGTTGCCAATAAACTGCAGATATTGCAATCCAAGCCGCCGCAAGTTGTTAAACTTTCATTATTCATAATAATTATTTGTTTTTTGTATCTTGGTACTGACTTTTACTTATCTTATATTTTAACCAAAAAAAAATTTCTTCAAATCGATAAGGTAACTCTACGTTTATCGACAAAGACTTTCCGTTTTTTTTCTTTGGGTGTATAAATTTTAAATTACTAGAAAGGAGGTTTTTAAAAGAATAGCGAGTTCCTTAAAGGCTTGGAGAAAGGGAGGGAAACAATGCTGGAATATCTTTGCGCTAAATGTGGGAGAAGGAGCGGTTGCGGTCTAGAACTTTCCGGAGAAACGCAGAACCAGTTTTGCCAAAATTGTATGGGGTCAAAGAACAATCTTTTGTGCCCCAGTATTTTTTCTAATCAACGGATCTTTTTCGGCCTTTGTCCCATTTGTTATTCTGATGCAGAAAAAGAAGAAGAGATTGGGAGACCCCTGATAGTCGAAAGGGAGATGGCTAGATATTCAGACGATGGCAACTCAGAAAAAGGAATTATTTGCCCCTCTGGAAACGGAGACGATGACGAGATCTCTCTTTACTAGCCTGCCCCAAAAGACAACGAAAGGAAGAGGAAATGGAGATAAGAGAATTACGTGTAAGTCCGATAGCTCCGTGCCGAAGAACAATGACTTTCGAACCGGAAGAGGGTGTTTCTTTTGTTGTTACTTGCATCTACCCTCTTTGTCTCAAATGCAACCTCAACGATGAGGTAACCCACTGTCCGGAAGACCAGCCGGCAATCAAAATTGCCATCGAAGGTTAACCATTGAGCCAATCATTATTGCAATGATCCCACAGCAAAACCAAAGGAGGGCACCCGAAGTGTTAAGCGTTTTTTTGCAAAACCCGAGATATCGACTCTCGGGTTTTTTGATTAAGAAGAATAAAAAGATTAATAATATTAGCAAGAATATTATTAAAAACTTTTTATGCTTTCCAAAGACAAACAGGAAAAAATTAAAGAACTTTTAACCCGGGGAGTAGAAGAAATAATTGTGAAAGAAGACCTGGAAAAAAAATTAAAGTCCGGTAAAAAATTGCGTGTAAAATTGGGTATCGACCCCACAAGTCCAAACCTGCATATCGGCAGGTCGATTACTCTTCTAAAACTGCGGGATTTTCAAGAACTTGGTCATAAAATTGTTTTTATCATCGGAGATTTCACCGGGGTCGTCGGCGACACTTCCGACAAAGATAGCGAACGACCAATACTCGCGCAAGACGTAGTCAAACAGAATATGGAAAATTATGTCACGCAGGCGGGGAAGATAATTGATATAAAAAAATGTGAGATCCACTATAACAGTGAGTGGCTGAGTAAATTAACATACGCGGAGATAGGAGAGCAAGCCGACCAATTTTCGGTGGCCGAATTCATTACGCGCGACAACATCAAACGTCGTTTAAAGGAAGGGAAGAGAGTATCGCTCCGGGAAACTTTATACCCTTTAATGCAAGGGTACGATTCGGTCGCGATAAAAGCCGACGTGGAAATCGGCGGGACCGATCAACGGTTCAATCTATTAGCCGGACGCAAAATGCAAGAAAAATATGGGCAAGCACCCCAAAACATTATCACTAATCCTCTAGTTGAGGGAACGGACGGCCGTAAAATGAGTTCTAGTTGGGGAAATACGATTAATCTCACAGAAAAACCCAACGAAATGTTTGGTAAAATAATGTCAATTAAGGATGATTTGATTATTCGATATTTTATACTGGCTACGCGAGTCCCGATAAAAGACGTTAAGAAATACGAAAAAGAAATCAAATGGGGAGCCAACCCGAGAGATTTTAAACTAAAATTAGCTTACGAAATCGTAAAGTTTTACCATGACAAAAAACTTGCCGAAGAAGCCTGGGAATACTTTCTAAAAACTTTTGGCCGAAAAGAAACTCCCAAAGACGTTCCGTTAATTCGTTTACGGGACCGCGACATTGTTTCGGTTCTACTTGAGTCGGGAGCCTGTAAAAGCAAATCAGAAGCTCGCCGAGTAATCGAGCAAGAAGGAGTGAAAATTAACCAAAAAACCGTTACCTCTTTCGAAGAAAATGTAGTGTCCGGCGATATAATCCAAAAAGGGAAGCGGTTTTTCGTAAAGATCGCTTAGCGAATCCCTGATTTTAAAAAAACAAATGGCTCAAAAAACTCGATTAATTTTTAGGAATAAATCTCTCGTTTCTGTAATCATTTTAGCTATTACTGTGTTGGTGAACTCCCGTCCCTCCCAAGCCGCCACTTCTGCCAAAGACCCTGATTGGCATCCCACTATCGCCCCATTTTATGCGGAGGAGAATATCAAAGTTAATACTAATGCCGATACCAAAAAGTACGCTAAGTGTTCGAATCAAGCAATCTGTGTCGCCAAAGTAACTTCTGCTGTTGACGGTGATACCATTTATTTATCGACTGGGGAAAAAGTAAGATACATTGGCGTGGACACGCCCGAAACCAAGCACCCGACCAAAAAAGTCGAGTGCTTCGGCCAAGAGGCTTTCGAAGAAAACAAAAGATTAATTCAAAATAAAACAGTGCGTTTAGAAAAAGATGTTTCTGACAAGGACCGATACGGAAGATTATTGCGTTACGTTTACGTTGTTTCCGAATCGACAGACAAAGAAGATATTTTTGTCAACGATTATTTAGCAAGGAAGGGCTACGCCAGCGCCGCGACTTTTCCGCCGGACGTAAAATTCAGTGAACAATTTCGTTTGGCTGAAAGGGAAGCGAGAGAACACCAAAAAGGCCTTTGGGCACCAAGCGCCTGCGAAGAGAAAAAAATCGACATTTGGGACCGGGAGATCAAAGCTGAGACAAACTCCGTAAAAAAAGATTATCCAAAAAACCACCGGGGTTTTCGGGAAAGTCTAGTAAAAGACATTTTGAACGCTACCGGAGCACCTATTGATAGAATTGGGTTTTGGGTTTATTCGCTGCTAAAAGACATAAAATAATAAAACCGTTACTTTCCTAAGACTAGAGAATCAAAAGAAAAAAGGTCTAGAACGTTGTCTAGACCAAGTTTTTGTTCCCGCGCTTCAAGCTATGCCTGGAGGCAGGTTTTCTTCTTCGTCATTGAGAATGTTCACGCCGCCATCCTTCAGCCAATCACCGCAAGTACGCTCGCTCATCAAACAGTCATTACTGTCATTCTGCCCCTAACACATTGTGTGTCGACAAAAGCTAGGAGGTGAATTCTCTTGTTCCATCAAAAACATCCTCCTTTCTCTCGGTTTTTTCTTCTTTCGCTGGCTGACGATACAAGAATTCCTCAGCCGAGCCATGTCTCAGAATCGGTTCGCCATTACGATTGGAACATTGTTCCATTCTCCTTATTTCACGATCCATCTCTCTCACTACAAAAAAATCTAGATCTTTCTTCTCCATAAAAACCCCCTTTGCAAATTCTTTCGATTCACCTAGTTTAGAGCAAATTTAGGCAAAAATACATGGCGATAAATCCATTCCTCACCTCCTGACGTGAATTATCCGTGTAAACCTTCTCTTTGTCCTTCCATTCTTCTCTCTACCGGAAGAGAGAATCTAGTAATCTGTCTTCTCCCGGATGTGAGACCCTTACAACCATTTTTGGATTCGCTGGGAGACCCTTCACACTTCGCCGTAAGAGCGGCAAGACACCACCGCCGCAGAGGACAATTTTTTTCATCCATCGCGCCGCCCCTCCTTTTACGATTTGACAGATTAACTCTTATTGTTAAAGTTGCTTTTGTAATAGCTATACAACAGAAAAACATTGAAAACAAGGCTTGGTAAAACATAGCAGAATATGCGGGGAATCCAGTTAAATATATTTTGGCTCATAATTCACAATATAAATTTTTAATTTACCAAAAAATAGAGGTAACCTAAACTATAAACGTAAAATAAAAATTACTATTAAAAAACCATTTTTGCCGGTGATCAGCCGACAGAAAAATAGATTATTCTTTAATATACGGTTTCCATACCATAAAATGCCAAAAAAACACAAGATATTTATCCTCTTATTTTTTTCAATACTTTTTTCGATATCCGCTTCCAACAATGCTTACGCGGAAAATATTTCCAATGAACCAGTGTACAAAAATAATCAGATATTGGTAAAATTTAAAAAAGATCCCACAAAAATTTACGATTCTTTCCTTAATGACTTTGCCAACAACCATAACTTGGTTTACCAACCAAACAAAAGCACCACCGACAACAGTGAAAGAAGTCATTTCCTCTTTGAGACAAGCGATAGTACCCCGATAAAAGACTTGATTAATATTATCAAAAAGGATACCCGAGTAAAAAATGTCCAACCGAACTACCTTTTTAAACCTGCCAAAAAGGTTAAATCCAGCCAAGATAGTTTGTTTGACAGAGAATGGTGGCTTTACAACAATGGAAAAATTGGAACAGCCGGTTCGGATATTTATCTTCTAAGCGTTTGGGAAAAAGAACAAGAAAACTGGCCAGGAGTTGTAATCGGTATAATCGATACCGGTTTAAACCAAAAACATAAAGACTTAAAAAAAAATATCGTCCAAGGGTATGATTTTGTCCATAATCGAAAAAAGAAAATGACGGATAAGGATGGGCACGGCAGTTTTATTGCCGGATTAATCGCTTCGCAGGTTAACAACAGAAAAGGTATCGCCGGTTTGAGCCGGCTCGACCGATTGAAAGTTATGCCTCTTAAATTTGATTTTTCCACCGACCAGGCAATCTCCGCCATTGCCCTGGCACAAGCAAAAGGAATCAGAATTCTAAACGTCAGTTGGGGCACAGAAGAATATGACCAAGCTCTCTATGATGGAATTCGGGCTTATAACGGTTTGGTGATCTCCGCGGCGGGAAACGAAGGAGTGGGGCATAATGAGAATAACCATTTTTATCCTTGCGACTTTGATTTGGAAAACATTATTTGCGTAGGCGCCAGTGACGAAAATGATCGGATCACCGATTATAGTGATTTTGGGGAGAATGTTGATATTTTGGCGCCCGGAGGGTCTGAAGAGGCGCCGTTAATCAGTTTTGACACAAAAACGAACCGTTACATAGAAGGGTTGGGCACTTCTTTTGCTACCGCTTTTGTAAGTGGAGCCGCTGGCCTAGTGCTTTCGGCGAATCCTTCTATTTCCAATCTTGAAATTAAAAATTTAATATTAAACAACGCTCGAAAAAAAGAAGAGCTTGCCGAAAAAGTCTCATCCAAAGGCTTGCTAAACATAAAGGCGGCGGTAAATAGGGAAACTGGAAATTGATGCCAAACACTAAATTGTTAAATAATAAATGAACAAAGTAAATTATCTTCAAAACAAAACATTATTGGTCGCCAACACCGGCTCCATTAAAAAGAAATTTATTCTTCAAAAGCTAAAAAAATTGGGCCTTAGGATAATAATGTTAAATAAGGATAAAAACTGGGCCCAACCTTATGTTGACCAATGGATTTTGGCCGACACTTACAACCAAGAAGAATCTCTAAACAGCATAAAAATTTTCCAAAACGACAATCCCCAGTTAAAAATCGATGGGGCAGTAACTTTTTGGGAAGACGATGTCCCTTTACTGGCCAAAATTTGCCGGGTTTTTAAATTCATCGGCAATAGTCTCGAAGCAGCCATTAACACCCGTGATAAATTCCGTATGCAAGAAGTTCTCCGCAAATGCGGCCTGCCTTATATCAAACAAAAATTACTAAAATCCAAGAAAGATTTGATAAAAGCTACCAAGGAAATCGGTTTTCCTGCCGTCATAAAACCGCTTTTTGGCGCAGAAAGTTTATTCGTAATGAAAGTGGAAAATTTTAAAGAGGCCAAACAAGCGTATGATTATGTCTTTAAGAGCTGTAATCCCCAATTCGACCCTATTTTTAACTACAACGAAGGGCAGTTTGTTTATCAGGAATATATAGAGGGCCAAGAATTTAGCGTGGAATGTTACGTCCAGCATGGCATACCCTATATAGTGGGCATCCACGAAAAAACCGTGATGGATCTGCCTTTCTTTCTCGAAACCGGTGATTACATTCCCCCTCGGATTAACGAAGTAAAAATTCAGAAGTTGGAAAAACTGGCCGAATCAGCTTTAATTGTTTTGGGTGTAAGAAACAGTTTGGCTCACGTGGAAATAAAGTTGGACCACAAAGAACCTAAAGTTATCGAAGTTGCTTCCCGCCTCGGCGGAGATTATACTTACGACAATATTTTAGATATTTATTCTTTTGATTTAATCAAAGCTAGTTGCAATATCGCGATCGGGGTGAACGTTTCTGAAACACCCAAAGAGCCGAAAAAATATATCCTGAGCCGCTATATGATTCCTAAAAATTCCGGGGTGATTACCAAAATTAGAGACGTTGACAATTTGCAAAAAAATCACAAAGTAGCAGGACATTTATTAAGCAAAAAAGTTGGCGATGAAGTGTTTATCCCACCGGACGGTTATGAAAATATTGGTTGGATCTCAGTCAAGGACGACTCTTATGCTGAAACGGAGAGAATTATGGAAAACATAATGGAAAAAACCACTATCGAATTGGCCCCTTTTAAAAGCTATTCTTCTTTTGGCAAGACTTTTCGCAAAAGCCGTTTTTCTTCAGCTTTAATAACCAAAAAAGACCTTATCGACAAAGCTAAAAAAATAGAAAAAATTCGGAAATTTTCCGAAAAAGACTTAAGGAAGCTCCATATCGGAATAGCTTGCAATTTGTACTCGGGAGACGACCCCATTTTGAATGACTTAATGTCGGTAGGGAAGAACATCGAGAAAACTCTCCAAGAAAAAGGTTACCGAGTGACCTTTTTTGATTTCAACGATTTGCCAAAAACTTTTTCCGAAATCAGAAAAAGCGACGTGGATATAATTTTTAACGTCTGCGAAAGGATCAACAATTCCAGCTTGCTCGAGCCGCATTCGGCGGCGATTTTAGATGCCTTGCAGATCCCTTATACCGGGTCCAATCCCTTGACACTGGCTCTTTGCATCGACAAAATCCGGGTAAAAAAACTGCTCACTTTCCATGATATTCCTTCTCCCAAATGGGATTATGCTTACAGTATGGACGATGATATTAGCGAAAAACTACGCTATCCTCTAATCGTAAAACCCGGTAATACCGACAATTCTATCGGCATCACCAACGAATCAGTAGTAGCCAACAAGAAAGAGTTAATAAAGCGTATGGAATATGTCATCAAGGAAATGAACCGGCCGGTCTTGGTTGAAGAGTATATCGAAGGCGATGAATACGACGTAACAATTATCGGTAACGACGAAGACGAATTGCAGGTGCTGCCACTTTCGAGATCGATATTTAAAAATATGCCCGAGGGCTATTGGCATATTTATCCTTACCAGGTAAAATGGTCTTCGGAAGAATCCGCTTACGATAATATAATTGTCCAACGTCCCCCTCGGAATATCAGTAAAAAATTGGCCTCTCTCATTACCGAAATAGCGCTCGACACTTACCGAATTTTGGATTGCCACGATTATGGCCGGGTGGAAATCCGCGTCGATGAGCACAACAATCCTTACGTTCTCGAGCTAAACCCTAATCCTTCCATTAATATAGAAGATTTAATTCCTCACGTAGCCGAAATCGCCGGTATGAATTATGGGGAGTTTTTGGAAACCATCATTCGAATGGCTATTCAACGTTATAAAAACAACCCACCGTATTATCATCTGCAATCGACTATGATCTAATCAGTAGTTCTTCGCTTTAAAAAACGACTATTCCATCTAAAAAATAATTTGTAACCATTTAACTTCCTGTAATAAAATTATCCGTGTAAAATATTTTTATTCAGCCCAAAACACAAAGAATTAAAAAATATGCCCAAGAAGAAAAAAATAATAATTTGGATTTCGATTTTTGCCATTATCATAGGAATTATCGGCATTTATTTTTTATTGCTCCGTAAAAAACCTCAGACAGAATATACGACTGCTCCGGTGGAACGGGGTAACATCATCCAATCTGTGTCAGTTACGGGCGACGTTGTCGATAAAGAAGAAGTCGTGCTTAATTTTGAAATTGGCGGCAGACTTTCAAGCGTAAATATTAAGGAAGGAGACGGTATTGCCCAAGAAGAAATCGTCGCTACTCTCAATGATGCAGACCTCACTTCCCAGGTCGAGCAAGCCAAAGCCAACCTTGACAAAGCAACCGCTGAGGCGGGGATTAATGACGACAAAGTTCACGAAACCGAAGTCGAAGAAGATAACGCCCAAAAAACTTTAGCTGACACGAAGGATCTCAACAAGCAGAACGTAGACGCGGCAGAACAAAGTATTAAAAATGCGGAAAATTACCTGAATGATGCCCAAAAACTCTATAATGAAGACCCGACCAAGACCAATAAATTAACTCTCACGACAGCGGAAAATAGCTTAAAGACGGCTAAGGAAACGAAAAGAACTACCGAGGAACAAGCGCAACTAAATGAGACCAATGCCGAAAATACTCTCGATTCAGCAAGAGCTCGTGAGGAAACTATCAAATCAGAATTTGCTGAAAGCTCTCGGGATGCTGACGTAGCCAACGCCCGCGCCGGCTATGACATAGCCCTAAACAACCTTTCTCGATCAGTTTTAAGAGCGCCGGCTAACGGAATAATAACCGAGGTAAATAATAAAAAGGGTGATATTTTGGGTACCGGCGTAATCAAAGAATCTTTCGCCAAAATGATTTCAGGAGACCTGATGATTGAAGCCCAAATTCCAGAATCAGATATCTTAAAAATCAAGCAAGGAATCAAAGCCGATTTTACCCTTGATGCCTTATCTAATGATGAAAGCTTCACCGGAGAAGTGATCGAGATTTTTCCCGCTTCTACCGTTACGGGCGACGTAATTTCTTACAAAGTAAAGTTTAGGATCGACAATCCCGATTCTCGTTTTAAACCCGGGATGACCGCAAATTTAGACATTAGAACGGCGGAAAAAAATAATGTTTTAAAAATACCCTTGCGCGCAATCAAAACCGAAAATAATCACAAATACGTCGAAGTGCTTAAAGAAAATAATATTACCGAGAAAGTAGACATTACTACGGGCCTAGAGGGAGATGAGGGAATGATAGAAATTCGCTCGGGGTTGAAAGAAGAAGATAAGGTAATCACCTTCACAAAAGAGCCGAGTTAATTAAAGTATATAAAACTCTAAATACTAAATTCTAAGCTCCAATAAATACTAATCTCTAAATTATAATTAGTGCTTATTATTTAGAATTTATTGGAGCTTAGAATTTTTAATTCAGTATTATAGCTAAATAAAGTTATATGGGTGCGTCTCCGTTAATAAAAGTAACCGATCTCGGCAAAACCTACGACAACGAAGGTATGAAAACGGAAGCTCTTCGCGGTGTCTCTTTTACCATTAAAAAAGGTGAGTTTGTTTCGATTATGGGACCCAGCGGCTCCGGCAAATCTACCTTGATGCACATTTTAGGGTTACTCGATCGGGCGACTTCTGGTGAATATTATTTTGACGGACAAAACACTTCCGGTTTGGAGGACAATACACTTGCCGCTTTGCGAAATAAAAAAATCGGTTTTATTTTTCAAGCTTTCAATTTATTACCGCGTACTACCGTATACGATAACGTAGAACTACCCTTGATTTATGACGCAAACACCGGAACCGACAACAAACAGCGGGTTATCGCGGCGCTTAAATCAGTGGGTATCGATCATCGGGCGGATTATTTTTCCAACCAGTTGTCCGGCGGAGAAAAACAACGGGTAGCTATCGCTAGAGCCCTTGTGAATGATCCGGAGGTAATTTTCGCTGACGAACCAACAGGGAACCTCGACTCCAAAACCGGAGTCCAGGTAATGGAGATTTTAGATAAACTGAATAGGGAAGGGCATACTATAATTCTAGTCACCCACGAAACCATAACTGCCAGTTATGCTAAAAGAATAATCAAAATCCTTGACGGAAAAATCGTATCCGACAAAGAAATATCGGACAAAAAAAGACTGCTCGCCGAAAAAGGTAAGAAGATAAAATAAATTTTTCAATTAGCTAGTTAAAAAATTCATTTTTTATTAAGGTTGAAAATTGGATGATAGTAATAAGTATTGAAAATTATCCGTGAGAGTATTATTAGACCCTATAAAAATCTCCTTCCACAATTTGAACAGCGCCAAATTTCGTTCTTTTTTAACTACGCTCGGAATAATTATCGGAGTAGCTTCGGTAATAATTGTAATGTCAATTGGGGGAAGCGCCCAACTGCTAATCCTTGACCAAATCAAGAGTGTTGGTTCAAATCTTGTAGGAATTACCCCGGGTTCTTCAGAGGAAAAAGGTCCTCCGGCAGTGGCTTTTGGGGTTACCATAACAACCTTAAAATACCAGGACCTACTCGCCATTCAAAACAAGAAAAATGTCCCCGATTTAACTTTTGTCGCTGGTAACGTGACTGGTACCGCTCAAATGAAAAGCGACCGTGAAAATAAACAGGTCAACTATCAAGGAGTTACGGCTAGCTTGATTAATGTAGAAAAAATTGAGATAGAGCAAGGAAGATTCTTTAATGAGCAGGAAGATATAAGCTTAGCGAGAAATGCCGTTTTGGGTAACACTACCGCCGAAGATCTTTTCCCTAACGAAAATCCCATAGGAAAAAATATCCAAATTAAAGACCAAATTTTCACCGTCATCGGCACTCTAAAAAAGCGTGGCACTACCGGATTTTCCAATACCGACGAAGGAATCTATCTTCCCCTTTTTACTGCCCAAAAAATACTGTTAGGGATCAACCATCTGAATTCTATCAATGCCAGGGTCAATGATGAAAAAAATATCGAACGGGCAATCGCCGATATTAAATCGACTATACGCGAAAAACACAACATAAAAGACTCCGCGTACGATGATTTTTCCGTCAGAAGTACCGCTCAAGCATTATCCACCCTTACTTCCGTGACTGATATCCTTAAATATTTTTTAACGGCTATCGCGGCTATTTCCCTTTTGGTAGGCGGAGTAGGGATTATGAATATAATGCTTATCTCCGTTAAACAAAGGATTTGGGAAATAGGTCTTAGAAAAGCCGTAGGCGCCAAAAGGCTCGATGTAATTTTACAGTTCTTAATCGAATCAATTTTCATTACTTTTAGCGGCGGCGCTGTTGGAATTTTTATCGGATTCTTAGTCTCCTACTTGGCTTCGTTGGTAATTAACGGCTTGGGTTACGATTGGGAATTTACCTTATCCTCGCAATCAATTTTTACGGCTACCAGTATTTCTATCGCGATTGGGATTATTTTCGGAATGTATCCGGCGCGAAAGGCAGGAAAGGTAAGTCCAATGGAAGCGTTAAGATATGAATAAATTATCTATGAAATTTCTCATCAACGAACTAACCGAGCAAGGTTATCTGAAAACACCCCGTGTCATCCAGGCCATGAAAAAAATCGACCGTGCGGATTTCATCCTGCCCGAGTTCGAAAAATCAGCCTATGCCAATGTCCCCTTGCCAATAGGAGAAAGACAGACAATTTCCCAGCCGCTCACGGTCGCCTTTATGCTAGAGTTACTGCAACCTAAATCAGGCGATAAAACGCTTGACATAGGATCGGGTTCGGGTTGGACAACGGCACTTTTGACTGAGATAGTAGGAAAAAAGGGGAGGGTTTTCGCGATAGAGATAGTACCGGAACTGTGTAAATTCGGTATAAAAAATATTAGTAAATACTTTACTGTTGAGTTGTCACCCCGAGCAAGTATAGCGCGCCCCGGGATCCAGAAAAAAAATTCAAAATTCTTTTTGGATTACCCGGTCAAGCCGGATAATGACAAAGACGTGAGGATCCAACTCTTATGTATCGACGGCTCCCAGGGTTATCCAAAGGAAGCTCCTTATGACAAGATTCTTGTTTCCGCCGCGGCCGATAAAATTCCCACAGCCTTAAAAAAACAGCTTAAAATAAAAGGTCGGCTAGTTATTCCAGTAAGAAACAGTATTCGGCTAGTCGAGCGCCTAGACAAAAACAATTTCCGCGAAAAAGAATATTACGGTTTTACCTTCGTTCCATTATTAAGTAAGTAATCTGATTGCTAAATTTTTTTTCAAGGTGAAGTGATTATTTTTTGAGCGAGGACTATCGGGCCGCAGTCCAAAAAATAATCACTTCACCCCTAAAAAGTTTAGCGCTCAAACTAATAAATGTTTCACGAAATATTCATCTCGATAAAATTGGCTTTTCAAAATCTCCGCGCCAATCTCGGCAGGACGATTTTAACATTGGTAGGAATAATTATCGGCATCACTTCGGTTATCGTGATTTCTGCCAGTGGCCAAGGAGTAAAAAGTTATATTTTAGATCAAGTCCAATCTTATGGCTCAGATTATATACAAATAGAGCCAAAAGTTCCGAGCCCCGAGAGAATTTCGGGTCACATCAACACAATCGCGATTCAGATAACCACCCTTAAAATCGAAGACGCTGAAGCGATAGCCCGGTTTTCTAACATAAAGGATTTTTATACCGGCTCTATCGGACAGGAATTGGTCAATTACCAAGACGTGAATAAAAGAATTTTACTTTTCGGCGCGAGCGCTCATGCTCCTAATGTTGACGGGGGTTTGAAGTTAAAAGAAGGAATATTTTACTCTGACTCTGACGACAAAAACCTCGCGCAAGTCGCAGTTATCGGAACTGATGTCAAGGACACTTTTTTCGGCCAAAAGGATGCGTTGGGACAAGAAATAAAAATTAAAGGCCAAAACTACCGGGTAATTGGAGTATTGGATAAAAGAGGAACTGTTGGGGGGGTGCTTAATTTCGATTCGTTTATTTATGTGCCGGTAAGAACTTTGCAGAAAAAAATAATGGGTATTGATCATATCGCTTTTATCACCGTAAAGATGAAAGATATCAATCAGTTGGATAGCACTATAGCGGACATTACCGATTTAATGAGAAGAAGACACAACGTCTCCGATCCAGCAAAAGACGACTTTATTGTTTCTTCCGCTAAAGAAGCGCAAGACATAATTTCCAGTGTTTTTGGCACAATCAACATTCTCCTTTTGGCGCTTACTTCGATTTCCCTGATAGTTGGTGGCGTAGGCATTATGAATGTTATGTATGTTGCCGTAGTGGAAAGAACTTTCGAAATCGGATTAAGAAAGTCGGTTGGGGCCAAATCAAGTAATATAATGAAACAATTTCTTCTAGAAGCAGTTTTTATAACTTTGGCGGGTGGAATCGCCGGGATATTATTGGGGTTCATTTTTTCTTACCTCTTATCTTACGTTTTTTTCAGTTTGGGTTACAACTTGGAATTATTGGTTACCGCAAACTCAATAATTTTAGCGGTAGGATTTTCAACAGCTACCGGTATAATTTTTGGGTTTTACCCTGCCTACAAAGCTTCGAAGTTGTCTCCTATGGAAGCGATCCAACATAAATAATAAGTTCGTACGGGAACAAATTGCAAATTATTTTTCGGTAATTTATAGTTTAGATGTTTTCCTGCTGTTACTTTCCGCCTGTCTTCTAACTAAAACAAAAATAAAATGCCCTATAAAAAATTTCTAACCGTTTTTGTTTTACTATTGTTTGGAACGCTCGGAACACAGCGGTTTTTAGCAATTAAAGCACGGGCTTCTTCCCGAATAGTCCAGACCGCGACAGAAGATTTTTCAAAAGGAACGATTGACTCTAGTTTAGAAAACGATACTTCGGAGGGAAAATTAAAACTAAAACAAAATACCGACACCCATGAAGACACCAAAGAGGAAGATTTCAATGAGGGGGAGTTATCCAATACACAAACATTCATTGGCGAAGATGAGGGATTCAAACTGGACGGCAGCGCCTCTTATTTTAGCTCTAGTTACACCACGCCGAAAATTGCCAATAATACTGTCTATAGTGCTTTTCTCGATTCCGTCCATAATTTGCTTTACGTGAACACTAATAGCGGATTGTCGGTCATTAACACCCAAGGGACGATTGCCACGGACGATGACACTTTGGTAATGACCTATTCCGCCACCAGTAATCCGGCAATCGGGGATAATTATGCGTATAGTGCCTTTCTCGATTCCGCCCATAATTTACTCTACGTAAATAACAGCGTTGGGGTATCCGTTATTAACACCCAAGGGACGGTAAGCGCCGCTGACGATACTTTGGTGACGACCTATTCCACCACCAGTAATCCGGCAATTGCGAGTGATTGGGCCAACCATGCTTTCCTCGATTCCGCCCACAATTTGCTTTACGTAAGCACCGGCATTGGCGACGGAAGCGGTGGATTATCGGTTATCAACACCCAAGGGACGGTGAACCCCGATGATGACACTTTGGTGACGACCTATTCCTCGACCAGTAGTCCGGCAATTGGCACTAATGGGGAAAGCACGGTCAACCATGCTTTCCTTGACTCCGCTCATAATTTGCTCTACGTGAGTACCGGCGCTGGAATCGGGGGTGGATTATCGGTTATCAACACCCAAGGGACGGTGAACCCCGATGATGACACTTTGGTGACGACCTATTCCTCGACCAGTAGTCCGGCAATTGTGGATAATCAGGTCAACCATGCTTTCCTTGACTCCGCTCATAATTTGCTCTACGTGAGCACCGGTAATTTACTAGGGGGATTATCGGTTATCAACACCCAAGGGACGGTGAACCCCGATGATGACACTTTGGTGACGACCTATTCCTCGACCAGTAGTCCGGCAATCGCAACTAGTCAGGCCAGAAATGCTTTCCTTGACTCCGCTCATAATTTGCTCTACGTGAGTACTAGAAACAAATTGTCGGTGATCAATACTCAGGGGACTGTTACTACAAACGATGACACCTTGGTGATAAATTATTCTACGACTAGTGATCCGGCGATCGGCAATAATTGGGTTAACCATTCTTTTCTCGATTCCGCTCATAATTTGCTCTACGTGAGTACTGCTGGAGGATTGTCTGTTGTGGCAACCGAGGAAACAGAATCTTACAGCTCTTCAGGAACCTACACCAGCCCTATTCTTGATCTTGACCACTTATATAACCTCCTCTCTTGGGAAGAAGAAAAAAACGACAATAATAATGTCTCGGTTGAAACGCGAACGGGTCACGGAGAAGACGTTTGGAGTGATAATTTTAACGATAACAATACTGCTAACGTTGGCAATTTATACAGCCAGCCGAACGAATTCGAGAATGTCAGCGAAGAAGGAGGAGCATTATCTTTGTCTAAAACGGAATCAGAGGCCGCCGCTCTTTGGACAGACGATTTCAATGATAATAGTATTGATAACATCAGCGGCCCTTTAGACGGAAATATTTTCAATTCGGTTTTTGAATCGGGAAATACCGTTTCTTTGAGTGATCCAGTGGCAAACTATGAATCCTCCGCTGACTTTTCCTACGAAAATACCGATCCGGCAGCGATAACCGCAAGAGTGCGCTATGTTGGAACAGGCGCGGCCAACGTATACGCTGATTTTTGCTCCACGGACGATTGGAATTGCTCCGATGATTATGAACTGGTAAACGGCGAATGGACGGATATTTCTTTCAATAGCGGCAACCCTTCAAACTTGGAATTATACGCCTATTGGGACGAAGACACTTGGAACAGTGAGACTGACAAAATTGAAATAGATTACATTGCCGCGACCGAAGCCGATCCAGGCGAGAGTTATGCTACATTGAACACAGGAGAAGCAGCTAATCATTTTCTTTCCGGATCCGATGTTTCCCTAAGAGTCCGCTATGTCGGAACGGGAGCAACAAATGTCACGGGGGTTTTTTGCAGCGACAACGAAGAAACTTGTTCCGAAAATTATTCCTTTGATAATGGCGAATGGAAGAACGTATATTTCACTGCCGGAGGGCCTTTTTCGGTAATATCTCTTCATTTTTCGTGGGATGCGGGCAGTTGGGATACATCTAGCGATAAAATAGAAATTAGTTCTGTCAGCATAGACCCTGCTATCGATTGGGGAAGCTGGTCGAATGAATGTTCCGACAACAGCGGTTGCGCGGTTGAAAATTTGGAAAACAAAAATTACATCCAATATCGCTTTAATTTGTCCACTTCCGATGAATCTTCCTCGCCTTCGGTAAATTCGGTAACTCTTTCGAGGTCCGCCTATGAAACTTCCGGCACCTTTCTCTCCGATATAATCGACGCTGGACAAAGCGTCGATTGGGAAACTTTAACCTACGAAGGCAACGCACCTTCGGATACCGTAATGACTTTTCATACCCGCAGCGGCAACACGCCCACCCCCGACGCTTCCTGGTCCGTCTGGCAAGCGGTTAATTCACCCGTGGCTTCGCCGGACGCCCGCTATTTCCAATATGAAGCGGTTTTTACCTCCGAAAATGAAGAAGCAACCCCGACTTTGTCTTATGTCAATATCGACTACACACTTCTCAGCCTATCCACGGATAATTCCAATAATAATTCAAATTCCAACGATAACCTGTCAAGTGATCTGCCCGCCAGCACAGCTTCGGAAAACCAAGAACAGCAGGAAGAACAAGACGGGCAATTGCAGAGCCAAAGTTCCGAACAGCAAGAAAATTCACAGGAAGAATCCCACCACATCCCGGTAGTAATCAATTCTGGCAACAAAGCCAAGAGCTTTTCCGAGAATGAGTTAGTTGCTGTCAGAAAAAGTTCTCCCTTTATTAAAGGAAATATTGATCTTGCCGGGGGAAGGGTAGAGATTTTCCAAAACGGCAAAAAGATCGCCCGCGTGAAAATAAACCGCAGGGGCGGATGGAAAAAGAAAATCAATCCCAAAGCGGGAAGAATTTATACTTATCAATTTAAATACTTTGATAGCTCCGGACAAGAGCAGGAGACTACACCTTCTTATAGGCTATTGTTGGACAAGAAAAAACCGATCTTTACAAAAATTTCGAAAACCCAAACAAAAGACCCGGGAGACACCATAAATTTCGACGCTATCGATAACTACCAAGTAGATTACTACCAAATAAATTTCCGGGGACAAAAAACGATCTCAGAAGATGCTAAATTTACCCTGCCAAACAACATACCCGTTGGAACCTCTAATCTCTCTGTGTCAGCAATAGACCGAGCGGGCAATATGACGAAAATTAAGATAAAAATATTTATCCACTAATTTTTGAAGCTCTCGATTTTAAGCGACTGTTTGTTTTTTTGTAAATTTCCTGTAGTCTGAAGTAGCTTAGCCGGGCTTACGCGTTTGGTGCAGTTCTAGGAACAAGCGAGGAGCGGATTAAGCTGCTATGTGTGAAACGTGCTATTATGGAGAGCACCTGGAGCTTGTGACGCAGAAATGTGCCAAACGCGTAAGTCCAAATATTAACAAATGTCAGCAAAAGAGAATAACCAATCCCCCATCTTTATCGGTGCTGCTTGGCCTTACGCTAACGGATCTTTACACCTCGGCCACGTGGCCGGCCTTTTAGGAGCCGACTTTTTAGCCCGGTACTACCGATTAAAAGGCAATCCGGTACTTTTTGTTTCCGGCAGCGATTGTCATGGCACTCCGATCGAAGTAAAAGCCGAGCAAGAGCAAACCACTCCCCAAAAAATAGTAGAAAAATATAATAGGGAATTCCGGGATACCTTAATTGAAGGCTTGGATTTTTCTTATGATCTTTTTACCAAGACTGCCAACCCCTTCCACTATAAACTGGTACAAAAATATTTTTTGGATCTTCTTGGGAAAAAATATATTTACGAGAAAACTCAGCAACTTCCTTACTGCAAAAACTGTAAACATTTTTTGCCCGATAGGTATATAGAAGGGGAGTGCCCAATTTGCCATTTTGTTCCAGCCCGCGGAGACCAGTGTGATAATTGCGGTTCCATACTGGACGCAAAAGATCTGATCAACCCTCGCTGCAAAATTTGCGGGTCAAAACCGGTATGGAAAAACTCGAAACATTTTTTTCTGAAACTATCCGTCTTCGAGAAAGATTTAATAAAATGGGTAAAAAAATCCATAGGCTGGCGCAAGAACGCAAAAAATTTTACGTTGAAGTTCTTAGAAAAAGGACTGCACGATCGGGCAATTACTCGCAACACGAAATGGGGCGTACCAATCCCTTTAAAGGGATACGCGGGTAAGACAATTTATGTTTGGTTTGAAGCGGTTTCCGGCTATTTGACTGCCAGCCAAGAGTATTCCGAAAAAATAGGAAAACCTGATTATTGGAGACCGTTTTGGTGTACTGATAATATCGTACCCGGCCCTGAAAGTCCAAAACATTACTATGTTCATGGTAAAGATAACATCCCCTTCCACACGGTAATTTGGCCAGCCATACTAATGGGGTTAGGCAAGTTAAATCTTCCCGACGTAATCGTTTCTTCGGAATATTTAACTTTTGAAGGAAAGCAGTTTTCTAAATCCCGTAATTGGGGAGTATGGTTACCGGATTTCTTGGCTGGATACGACCCAGATACCCTCCGTTATTACTTGGGTATCAATGGTCCGGAGAATGCCGACGGTGATTTTTCTTGGAAAGAATATCAAACAAAAACCAACACTGAACTTATTGGTAAGTTCGGAAATTTCATAAATCGCGTTTTGAATTTTTTGACTAATAATTTTGAAAATGTAGTTCCTGAACTGATTAACCCGGATAAATTCGATAATAAAATATTAAATAATTGCAAAGAAATTTTTCCAGCGGTGGGGAAAGACATTGAAATAACAAAATTTCACAACGCCCTCAAAACAATTTTGAATTTCACGGAAGAATGTAACCGCTATATTGACCAAAAAGAGCCTTGGCGATCAATCAAAAGCGATAAACAAACCGCTGCTAATACTCTTCATATCTGTTCACAAATCGTATCCGCTCTTCAACTTTCTATTACTCCGTTTCTGCCCAAAACAGCTAAAAAAATTCAAAAACAATTACACATACCGAAAAGAAAAGAATGGAAATTTTATGAAATACCAGCCGGGCATATAATCGGAAAACCTACTCCTCTGTTTAATAGAATTGAAATAAAATAAATTTAAAAATGAAAAACCTAACCAAACAAAAACTACCGAGTCCTTTCGAGCTTTTAGAGGAAGCCTTTCGCATTTATAGTAAAAAACTTTGGATTTTTTTGGGCATTATAGCAATGCCGGTATTGTTAAATTTAATTTTTATCCCCCTGCTGGCCTATAGTTCTAAATCGGGCAGTGGCATACGAATCATCCCGATTTTACTAACAATTTTTACAACAATCTTATCGATTGTAGCCTCTGCCTGGTCATATCTAGCCATAATATACGCTATTAGAGAGAAAAATCCGGCTATCTTGAAAGCTTATTATGCCTCAAAGACAAAACTGTTGGGATATATTTTTATTAACATTCTTACTGCTATCGCAACCATACCGGGAATTATATTATTAGGAATTCCCACTATTATATACCTGGTTTGGTTCGCCTTTTCCGGTTTTGTTTTGGTAACAGAAAATCATCGCGGTTCCAATGCTTTAATGAGAAGTCGCGAGTATGTGACAGGCAAATGGTGGAAAGTGGCTTGGCGATTTTTATTTATCATTTTGCCCTTATTCGCAATTCAGTACGCGGGGTCGACACTAGCTAATTTCACGAATTTTTTTCTAGCCCACACTTTTTTTCCTGCCGGTTCGACGATTTTAGTCTCAACCATAGCAGCCACGGTATTGGCCTTATTTGGGGGAATTGTTACAATTATTACCCTTCCCTTAAGCATTTCTTACTCCTACCGGTTATATCTTAATTTGAGGAAAATAAAGCCGGAGCTCGCCAAAAAGCCGGTAAACGAAAAGTATAAATGGTTTTTCATTCTCAGTCCCACTACCATCCTCATTATCGCAATCACCCTTATCGGTCTTCTCCTCAAAGTCGCCAGTGGAATATAAAAAAACATAAATGATTAATCATGCCCACAGACATGCAAAAAATTGATATTTTTGTGCGGAATAGAATGATTAGGTTAAAATACACGCGACACAATAAAACTAAGGAATACAAATGGGAAGATAATTACAATATTTCCCGTAATTTTTTATTGCGTCTTGACAAAATAAATAATTGTAATAAGAATAATATTAACTGTCTTTTTAAAGGTAACTCGGACTCTGTTTCTGAACCGACTACTATTTTTTTACGCAGGGAGGGAAGAGAATCAACCACATACCGAATAATATTGGTGTCTTTGCGTGCTTTAGAATGGGCAGGGTTTTGTAAGGTCAATGTTTCGCGATAACGGCAGTGTTTAATTTTCATTTTTCAACTTTCGTTCAATTTTTAATTCTAAATGATCAAACCGGTAGCTAGCTTTTGGGATTACGGCTACGTTTGAAAATTTTTAAATTGAAAATTCAGTAAAAATTGATAATTGGAAATTTTGCTGACATATACCCTCTTAAATATGTCTATATCATAACTAACTAAATTTAATCAACCAAAACCCGATTGACACGATAAATCGAGGTGGGTTGTTGTTTATTTATGGATAAAAACACTCAAAAAAAATCGGACTTGCACCTTAAGGAGAAATTTTCTTCGCGATCAAGCTTGGCAAGACGTAAGCTGTTTCATAATCTCGGACCAATCGTATCTTTACCGAACCTAATAGAAGCTCAAAAAAAATCGTACGAATGGTTTTTCGAAAAAGGTCTTCGGGAGCTGTTGGAGGAGGTTTCTCCTATTGAAGATTATACTAAGAAAAATTTCTCGATCTCTTTTCTTGATTTTAAAAAAGAAGAGCCCAAAATGGACGAGCAAACTGCCAAGTACAAAAACGCGACCTACGAATTCCCTCTAAAAATGACTGTTCGCCTTACCATAAAAGAAACCGGCGAAGTCAGGGAACAAGAAATCTATCTTTCGGACATCCCCGCTATGACTCCCCGGGGCACTTTTGTGATTAACGGGGTTGAGAGAGTCGTAGTAAACCAATTAATGCGTTCTCCTGGGGTCTTTTTTAGCATGAACTTTCAAAAAGGAAGAAAACTTTTTGGCGCCAAAGTAATCCCGGGTAGGGGAGCTTGGCTTGAATTCGAAACAGACTTAAACAATGTTATCAGTGTTAAAATTGACCGAAAACGCAAAGTCCCTGTCACTTGTTTGATCCGGGCTTTTGGTTATGGAACGGACAAAGAAATTTTAAATCTTTTCAAAGACGTTGATAACAACACCGAACACTCTTACATCAGAGACACGCTCAAAAAAGATGTCGCCAAAACCCAAGGAGAAGGATACCGGGAAGTGTACAAAAGAATCCGCCCGGGAGATCTAGCAACCGAAGAGAATGCCAAACAACTAGTTGGCGCTATGTTTTTTTCTGTTGACCGTTACGATTCTTCCGAAGTGGGGCGCCACCGTTTAAATATGCGCCTGGGATTAAACACCCCGAAAGACAAAGAGCATCGGGTATTTCAAGTGGACGACCTGATTTACATTATTAAGGAAATTATCAGACTAAACAACGATCCGGCTTCCAAACCGGACGATATTGACCATTTGGGTAACCGAAGGGTAAGAGGAGTAGGAGAGTTATTGCAATTAAAAATAAGGGCGGCTTTCGCAAGATTAGAAAGAAATATTCGCGACAGAATGAGTACTTGCGACCCCAAAATGGTAACTCCTTCCCAGCTTATCAATACAAGACCCATCACTACTTCAATAAAAGAATTTTTTTCCAGTTCTCCGCTATCCCAGTATATGGACCACGTTAATCCTTTGGCCGAGTTAGAACACAAAAGAAGGTTGTCCGCCATGGGGCCGGGTGGATTAAGCCGGGAACGGGCAGGGCTCGAGGTTAGAGACGTGCATCCCAGCCATTACGGTAGGATATGCCCAATTCAAACTCCGGAAGGCGCTAACATTGGCTTAGTTTCCCACTTGGCTTGCTATTCCCGGGTTAACGATTATGGTTTTATCGAGACTCCTTACCGAAAGGTGAATAAAGAAAACGGAAAATCCAAAGTGTCCAATGAGGTAATTTTTATGGACGCTCTCGAAGAAGAAAAATATAATATCGCCCAAGCGAACGTAGAACTGGACGAAAAAGGTTTCTTTTTGCAGAAAAAAATACAGGGAAGAATTCAAGGACAACCGGGATTAATTAACGCCAATAAAGTTGACTATATCGATGTTTCCCCCAAACAAGCCGTGAGTATTGCGGCTTCCCTTATTCCTTTTTTGGAACACGATGATGCCAACCGGGCCTTGATGGGATCAAACATGCAACGCCAGGCTGTTTCCTGCATAAAACCGGAGTCTCCGGTTGTAGGGACCGGTGTAGAAGACAAAGCGGCAGCCGATTCTGGCCAGCTCGTCTTTGCCGAAAATGAAGGAAGGGTAAAAGAAGTAGATTCCAACCACATAGTGATCGAAGAAAAAATCAATGACCACAAGAAACTCCGCAATTATCGGCTACACTCTTTTCTGAAATCTAATGCTTTCACTTCCATCAACCAAACTCCCGTTGTCGAAAAAGGTATTTCTGTTGCCAAAGGACAACTTTTGGCTGACGGAGCCTCAACGGATAACGGAGAATTGTCACTCGGCCAAAACCTTTTGGTTTCTTTTATGCCTTGGCGGGGATATAATTTTGAAGACGCGGTAATAATTTCAGAAAAACTGGTCCGCGAAGACCGCTTCAGTTCCATTCACATTGAAGACTACAGCGTAGACGTCAGAGACACAAAACTTGGCCCCGAATTAGTAACGAGAGATATTCCCAATATTGGAGAAGACCGGTTACGTAACCTAGGAGAAGATGGAATTATCCAAGTGGGCGCCGAAATAAAATCAGGAGATATTCTAGTGGGTAAAATAACTCCCCGGGGCGAAGGTGAATTAACCGCAGAAGAAAGACTTTTAAGAGCTATTTTTGGAGAAAAATCAAGAGAAGTAAAAGATAGTTCTCTCTATCTCCCTCACGGAGAGAGAGGCAAAGTTATAGAAGTCAAAATCTTTTCCCGAGAGAAAGGAGATAAGCTACCCAGCGGCGTTATCAAGCAAGTCCAAGTAAGAATTGCCCAGTTCCGTAAAATCGCGGTAGGAGACAAACTTGCAGGAAGACACGGAAATAAAGGAGTTATTTCTAGGATTCTTCCCGAAGAAGATATGCCTTTTCTTCCGGATGGAACCCCTGTTGATGTGATTCTCAACCCTTTGGGAGTGGCTTCCCGTATGAACATTGGCCAGCTATTGGAAACTCATTTGGGCTGGGCCGCAAAAACTTTAGGTTACAAAGCGGCGAGTCCGGTACTGCTAGGAGTAAAAGAAGAACAAATCAGGGAAGAGCTTAGAAAAGCCAAGCTTCCCGAATCCGGAAAAATGCGTTTAAGGGATGGATTAAGTAGTGAAAATTTTGATAACGAATCCACCGTAGGGATAATCTATATAATGAAGCTCCACCATTTGGTCGAGGATAAGATCCATATGCGATCGGTTGGTCCATACTCATTAATCACCCAGCAACCTTTGGGAGGAAAAGCTCAATTCGGGGGACAGCGTTTTGGAGAAATGGAAGTTTGGGCCTTAGAAGGATACGGCGCCGCCCATTCTCTTCAAGAAATGCTCACCATTAAATCAGACGACGTAATGGGAAGATCCAAAGCGTACGAGTCAATCATCAAAGGAGAGGAAATTAAAAACCCCAGTATGCCAGCGTCTTTGAACGTTCTTATCAGCGAGCTAAAGGCTTTGTGCTTAAATGTCGGATTGGAGCAAACCTACGAAGAAAAACCGAGTCGCTTAAACGAGAGAAACAATCGGAAAGAATAAAAATAATCCCGCGCTCGAAACTTAGTTACTGAATCCCAATTAACACTCGAAATTTCGAATCCCCTATTTTACATTAAATTTATTTAAGAAATACTATGCCTTCACAATCCCATGTCAGCAATTTTGAAGCAATCAGACTTCGCTTGGCCAGTCCGGAAGAAATTTTGGAATGGTCCCACGGGGAAGTCACGAAACCTGAAACTATAAATTACCGTACTCAACGCTACGAAATGGACGGCCTTTTTTGCGAAAGAATTTTCGGGCCTAGCAAGGACTGGGAGTGTTACTGCGGAAAATACAGAAGAATCCGCTACAAAGGCATAGTCTGTGATAAATGTGGAGTAGAGGTAACCCGCTCTTCCGTTCGCCGCGAGAGAATGGGACATATTCAATTGGCTGCTCCCGTTGCTCATATTTGGTTCACCCGCGGCAGCTCCAGTAAATTAGGAATTGTACTTGGCATAACAGTCAAGCAATTAGAAAAAATAGTTTACTTTTCCGGTTATATCATAACCGCCGTGGATGAAAACAAGAAAAAAGATTTTAAGACGGCTCTAGACAAAGAATATCAGGAAAAAGTCAAAAAAATCAGGCAGGATAAAGCTAACAAGGCAAAGGTTAAGGAGAAAATAAGCCAATTACTCACCCTTAAAGAAGAACGCCAAAAAGAAATCGAAAAACTCCGACCAATGCAGATAATTTCCGAAAAGGAATACCAGGAACTGGCCCAATATTACGGGACGGCTTTTGAAGCCAGCAGCGGAGCTGAATCCATCCGTAAAATATTGCTGGATTTGGACGTAAAAAAACTTATCAGCCAATTGGAAGAAGATTTCAAAAAAAGCCGGGAAAGTAACCGCAACAAAATTGCCAAACGGCTTAGATTGCTTAAGGGCTTAGATAAAGCCGGTACCCATCCCGCTTGGATGATTCCCACGGTTATTCCGGTTTTGCCGCCCGATTTAAGACCGATGGTCCAATTAGACGGAGGCCGCTTTGCTACCTCGGACCTTAACGACTTGTACCGTAGAATTATCAATCGAAACAACCGTTTGAAAAAACTTTTAGAGTTGGGTGCTCCCGAAGTTATCTGCCGAAACGAAAAAAGAATGCTCCAAGAAGCCATAGACGCGCTTTTTGACAACTCCGCCCGCCGAAATCAAGTTTCGGTAGCCGCTTCCACCGGGCAGAAGAGAGCACTTCGATCTCTTGCTGATATGCTCAAAGGAAAACAGGGGAGATTTCGCCAAAACCTTTTGGGGAAAAGAGTCGATTATTCCGGTCGGTCGGTCATCGTAGTCGGACCGAGCTTAAAACTTCACCAATGCGGCATCCCGAAAAAAATGGCTTTGGAGCTTTACAAACCCTTTATTATCAGTCAACTCATTGAACAAGATTTCGCTCACAACGTACGCACTGCTGGTAGAATGATTGGCCAGGAAGCAACTGAAGCTTACGAGATATTGGAGAACATCATCGAAGAACACTTTGTACTCTTAAACAGAGCTCCCACCCTTCACCGTTTAAGCATTCAGGCTTTTCAGCCTCTCCTTATCGAAGGTCAAGCTATTCAAGTTCATCCGATGGTTTGCACCGCTTTTAACGCTGACTTCGACGGAGACCAAATGGCTGTCCATGTTCCTTTGACCGTTGAAGCACGCTGGGAAGCTAGAGAGATGATGTTATCGAATAAAAACTTACTCAAACCTTCGACCGGTGATCCTATTACTATTCCTTCCCAAGAAGTAGTACTGGGAATTTATTACATTACCACCGTCAACCAAAAGAGAAAAGGGGCAGGGAAGTACTTTTGTTCGCTCAACGAGGCAATCTTTGCGCATAAGTCGGGAAAGGTCCATATTCAAGCACCCATTAAGGTAGTGTTGGAAGACAATATAATCGAAACCTGCGTCGGAAGAATTTTGCTTTACGAAATCTTACCGGAGACTTTTGGCTTCGTAAACGAGCAGTTGGACAAGACCAAGATTAAAAAAATTGTTGCTTTATCCTTGGAACAGTTTGGCAGAGAAAAGACTGTCGAATTTATTGATAAGTTGAAAGAGTTGGGCTTCGAGCAATCGACGCTTTCTGGGATTAGTTGGAGTATAAGCGATTTACAGGTGCCTTTGGCTAAAGACCGACTAATAAAAGAAGCGGAAGTAAAGATAGAAGAAGTCGAACAACAATACCAAAAAGGGTTCCTTACTGAAACCGAACGTAAAAACCAAGTAATCCAGATTTGGAACGAGTGTCGGGATAAAATAGCCGAAGAAGTTGAAGCTAATATAGACAGGGAGGGATCGGTATTCTCCATAGTGGACTCCAAGGCAAGAGGAAGTATGGCGGTATTGGTTCAACTTACGGGAATGAGAGGTTTAATGGTAAACCCCGCGGGAGAAATAATTGAGCTCCCCGTCCGGGATAGCTTTAAAGAAGGTCTTAATGTTCTTGAATACTTTATTTCCACTCACGGAGCTAGAAAAGGTATGACCGACACCGCTCTGCGCACAGCCACGGCTGGATACCTTACTAGAAGATTAGTCGACGTTTCCCAAGACGTAGTGATTAGAGAAAAGGATTGTGGCGATTCCGAAGGAGCTTATTATTTTCGTTCAGATTCAGACTATACCGGAAACAGTTTTGCGGGAAGACTGGAGGGAAGATTCACCCTCGAAAATATAGTAGACCCCAAAACCAAAAAACCGATAGTATCCTCGGGAGAGTTAATTACCAAAGAAACCGCCCAAAAAATTGAGGACAATTTGAGTATCGAGAAAGTAAAACTCCGCTCCGTTGTAAACTGTAAAACCAGTGTCGGCGGAGTATGCCAAAAATGCTACGGTTACGACTTAGGAAAAAACGAACTAATTGACTTAGGCCAGGCCGTGGGAATTGTAGCGGCCCAAGCTATCGGGGAGCCTGGAACCCAGTTAACTATGCGAACGTTCCATACGGGAGGAGTGGTCAAGGAAGACATCGTACAAGGGTTACCTCGAGTAGAAGAAATTTTTGAAGCTAGAATCCCGAAAGGAAAAGCGGAAATAGCCGAAGTAAGTGGAAAAATAATTTCGCTGAAGAGTGAACAAAAACAAATATCCGTTTTATTGGAGACTAGCGCCCAAGAAGCTAAGAAAGCTGGCCTTATTTCGGGAAGCTCGAAAGAAGCAGACAAAGACAAGGTTGTTATCACCTATAAACTGCCTTCCGGAAGCGCTTCCCAGGTAGAAGTGGGTGATTTGATCAGCAAAGGACAAGTGCTTTCTACCGGCAGTTTGGATTTGCATACCCTGCACAAAACAATGGGAAAAGAAGCCATTCGCCGATACGTCATTCGGGAAATTCAAAATATTTACGCTACCCAAGGGGAAAGCATCGACGACCGCCATATAGAGGTGATTATTAGACAAATGCTTTCACGAGTCAAAATCAAGGAAGAGGGCGATACTAGCTTACTTTCGGGTGAAATAGTGGGAAAATTAAGGTTCCAAGAAGAGAACAAAGAAACTGTCGCCCGCGGAGGAAAAGCCGCTAAAGGAGAAGAACTAATACTGGGAATAACCCGAGTTTCCTTAACCACGGAAAGCTTCCTGGCAGCCGCTTCCTTTCAACAAACCCCTCAAGTACTCATCGAAGCCGCTTTAACCGGAAGAGAAGACCGGCTTCACGGATTGAAAGAAAACGTGATTATCGGAAAACTGATTCCGGCGGGGACCGGCTACAGAGGATCGCGGTTAGCTAAAGAACTGGAAAAAGCCATGAAAAAAGAAAATAAGTTCACTCAGCAAGGGACTCCAGGAACAATTAATTAATAATAGAAAATATTAATTTAATTAAAATGAACCCTTCTATCTTTAAGGCCTACGACATAAGAGGAATTTATCCCAATGAAATCAACGAAAAAGACACTTTTAAAATCGTTCAGGCTTTTGCGAATACTTTAAAGCCAAAAATAGTTGCTTTGGGCAGAGACGTTCGCAATTCTTCAGAATCGCTTTGGGAGTCGGCGAAAGAAGGGCTTTTAAAATCCGGGGTTGACGTAGTAGATGTTGGCACAATCTCCACCGATATGCTTTATTTCGCAGTGGGAAACTACGGATATGATGGGGGAATTACCGTAACAGCCTCCCACAACCCTAAAGAATATAACGGGATGAAAATAGTAGAGAAAGAAAGCAGCCCTATTTATGAAGGCCACTTTCTGCCTGAAATTAAGGAAATGGCTATGAAAGAAGGGTTTTCTTTGGACAATAGTGAGGCGGGCGTTCTCAGACAAAAAGATGTTTTAGCAGATTACGCTAAAAAAGTAAGGAGCTTCGGCAATCTAGCCAACCTCCGGCCAACAAAAATTGTCATTAATAGCAACTTCGGCTTAGCGGGAAAATTTATCAAAGAAATCCTTAAAGATGCTCCTATTGAATGGGTTGAATTGAATTGCGAACCAAACGGTAATTTCCCCAAAGGCCGGCCTGACCCGTTAGTCCTGGAAAATCGAGAGGAAATGAAAAAGGTGGTTAAAGAAAGCGGCGCGGATCTTGGGTTTTCTTGGGATGCAGATGCCGACAGATGTTTCATCTATGACAAGGGCGGAAAGGATATAGAAGGTTGCTATCTAGGCGCTCTTCTTGCTAAAATCATGCTTGATCGTACCGAAAAAAAAAGTAAGAAAGTAGTGTACGACCCTCGCATAGTTTGGACTGTCAAAGAAACCATCGAGAAGTATGGGGGAGTAGCAGTCCCCAGCAAGGTTGGCCACGCCATAATCAAAGCAAAAATGAGAGCAGTGGACGCGTTCTTAGCCGTGGAAAGTTCCGGCCATTTTTATTTTGCGGACTATTTTTATTGCGATAATGGTTTAGTCCCTGCTATTTTAGTCCTCTCGTATCTTAACGAAAAAAAGATTAATCTTTCGGAAGCTTTGGCCGAAGTTATCGAAAATTATCACGTATCGGGAGAAATAAATTTTACCGCCGAGAATAAAGATGAGATTATTGCTAAACTCAAGGACAAATACAGCGATGCTAAATTCGAAGAGATCGATGGCCTTTCGATAGAATACAGTGACTGGCGATTTAATGTTCGCAAATCCAACACCGAACCTTTATTGCGACTAAATATCGAGGCTCGCTCACAAGATTTACTCGAAGAGAAAAGGGAAGAGCTGTTGGGGTTAATAGAAAGAACAAAAAAATAAGCAAGAATAGTTAAGAAACAACCAAACACTTTATTTTTTATTAATTTTTGTATTATGACTAGAATTTCCGAACAATACGTGAAACTTACCTGTTCTATTTGCAAGAACATTAACTATCGGGTCAAAAAAAATAAAAAACAGCACAAGGAAAAACTCGCGCTGAAAAAATTCTGCCCCAAGTGTAAAAAACATACTCTGCATAATGAGACAAAGTAAGACTATGCAGCCGGAGGGTAAGAAGTAGAAGATATAAAAAACTAAAACCAATTCATCGGTAACCACCCCGCCCCATCTTCAACTATTTAATGCTCTTAATCTCGTATTTATCTTTCCCATTAGGAGTTTCCACCTCGATTTTTTCCCCCTTCTTTTTACCAATTATAGCCTTTCCGAGCGGAGATTCATGGGAAACTTTTCCGTTAGTAGGATCGGTTTCGTGAGTCCCCACAATTTTGACAGTCATACTGTCTTTTTGATTTTCCTTGGCTAACTCTACCAAACAGCCCAAATCCACTTGATCTTGCCCTTTTTTTTCCACTACGTGGGCTTTTTCAATAACGCAATTAAGCCAGTTGATTCGCCTTTCGTTTTCCGCCTGCTGCGCTTTGGCGGCAGAATATTCCGCATTTTCGCTTAGGTCGCCTTGCTCTTTGGCACTTTTTATGGCTTGGGCGATGATTTTGCGTTTTCCCAAACGTTCCACCAGTTCTTTTTCAAATTCTTTTAGGCCTTCCGGAGTGATAAAATTGGACATAAATCTTAGTTGAAATTTATTTATACATTCAATATACACCAAACTTTAAACTTTGCCATTTCGGTTCTTTGCTTCCCCCGTTTATTTTCTCCTTGTTCCGGTTTTGCTTTGCTTTCCACTCCCGCGGCTCAGGTTTCAACCAAGCTCTTCTCGGGATTTATTTTTTCCGGTTCATTGTCAGAATCCGTAGCGCTTTCCTTACCCTCTTCCGTATTATAAGTTTTGGTATTATCAGGCGCGTAAATATCCTTATTTTTGTCTCCGGTAATTTCTTTTTGCTCTTTCTCGTCGATCACGCCGGAATTTTTTAGGCTTTCTGCCGTTTTTTCTTCCGAGGGCATTTTTATATTATAGTTTTTTCCTGCCAACTCTTGCAATATTTCATTGCCATTCTCCGGGTTTTTTATATAAATTATATTTTCCTCGGGATTCTCGTCAAACATAGTTTTTACCCCCTCTTCGTTAAGCTCTAAGGGTTTTTCTTTTGACCCGTTATTTTCAGGATAATTAGAAAAATGTTGCTTTAAAAAACTGTTGAGTTCGGGACTAGTAGAACTTCCGTATTTTTCTTGTTCTGCTACGCTTTCAACAGGAAGAGGAATTGGCGGCAAAAAATTTTCTTCTCTATTGTCGGTAGTGGTGTTCGACAAGGGATACGCCATAGGATCTATCGGAAAAGTCTCGTTTTTTCGCTCCCACTGGTCTGCTTCATCTAAAGTCGAGGGTTTTCCGTCGCTCAAATCACTTCGGTCATCTTTCACTGGATTTTGGACTATCGGAACCGGAAACACTTCTGAAGCAACATCTGATCCTGCCCCCATCTCCAAACTCGCACTGCTACCCCACGGAGCAATACCGGTTGTTAGAATCTTTATTCCTTCTTCTTGCCAATTTTTTATAATCGGTTGGAGGTCTTCTTCTCCAAAAACTTCCGGCTGCCGGGAATCTATGATCGTTCCGTGCAAATCAGCCTCATTCAAAAAAATAACCTTGTTGACTCCGAGATCAGATAGTGTTTCGGCTGAAGGAAAATCCTTTTCGGTATATTTAGAAGTATTGTCAACCTTATCGCCAATTTCAGCAATTGGAGCATCTAATCTATGCGTATCCAAAACAAAAACCGGGGGAGCGTCGGGCATAATTTTTCCTTCTTCTTTCAGCTGATTTATTTGGTCCGCATAATACAGTAGGGTGGCCAAATGTTGTTCCGAAGCAACGCTCCCCTTGACATTAGGTGGGGAATCGAGCATTATAACCGGTTGATAGCCCTGTTCCGCAGCAAGTTTAACCGCCATCGCAATACTGTGAGGCCCACCCGAATCCAAAATAACAGCCGTATTGCTCCCTAGCTGCCCCCCCGTTAATTAAATTAGTAATTTCTTGCTCGCTTGTTTCTTCTCCCTCACTATAACGGGGTTTTATTTGAGGACCGATTGATTCAACACTATCAATAACCTTGGTCTTAACGAAGTCGGAATACGGACTGCCCTTGGGCGGAGACCAAGCGTCAAGTAGTTTTTTTCTATCAAGATACGCTTTCCAGGAATCGGTTCCCATAGAATCCAGCTCTTGCGGTTGTACTATCGAAAATTTCAAGGTGTCCGATGTTGAATTTTCTTTTTGATCTTTTCGATAACCATTCTTAAAAACAGGCAAGGTGACAAAAATAATACCTCCTACTATTAGAGTAACGCTTATTAGGAATATTGCCCTCAGCCATTTTTTTTGCCCTTGAAAAACCGTCATTAAAATTTGTTTTATTTTCCCCAAGTCAAATTTCAGACTACCTTAAGTCAAGTAAAACACAAGAATATCGGGCAAACAAGGCAATATATCAAACCGATCACCTTTATGCCGTAAGAAAAAGTGGGTGATGTAGGACTCGAACCTACGACCCCTTCGGTGTAAACGAAGTGCTCTACCAACTGAGCTAATCACCCGCGCGTAGTGCGCGCCAGTTCCAAGTTAACAAGTCTTCAAGTTCATCAAGAGAAATCCATAAGCAATTTTGGAGTACAGTTTTGTCTTATGAATTTTACAAACTTTATAAACTTGATGAACTGACGGGTGGGTGCAGGGGGATTCGAACCCTCGACCAATGGCTTAAAAGGCCACTGCTCTACCAACTGAGCTATGCACCCAAAAGAAGATGTCTTGTAATTAATAAAAATAAAAAAACACTTCTCTTTTGCAAGAGTCCTATTTAAAATAAACAAGACAAAAAGCCTTTTGTCAATCTAAACCTAGAATAGAGAGCTATCGCTTGACATCGGCTTAGTATTTAGATTAACTTAAAATAATCTAATGATTAGATCGGCATTCAAAATCTTTTCCCCAAAGACGAGCAACGGAAATAAATGATTGATTTTACCAAATTAACGGGCCGCGGACTAAAAAACGGCTATTCTGTCTAAAAAAGAATTTCATAACCACTTAACTATGTCCATCAAAAAAATTGTCACGATTTGCGGAGGGAACGGCGGTTTTTCGCTCTTACGGGGGCTAAAAAAATTTAACTGGGAAGTGAGCGCGGTAGTAGCGATGACCGATGACGGTGGATCTACCGGCCGCCTCCGAAAAGAGTTGGGAGTATTGCCTCCTGGCGACATTCGCTACTGTTTGTCAGCTTTGTCAACTTTGCCCGAACCTTGGGAAAAAGTTTGGAATTACCGCTTTGAAAGCGGCGGACTGAAAGGGCATACTGCCGGCAATATACTGTTAGCCGGCCTAGAAAAATTCTACGGCAACTTTCTCGATGCCGTAATTGAAATGGAAGAGCTTCTTCACGTAAAAGGCAAGATTATCCCGGCAACGCTTGATAACGTAGAACTTCGAGTAAAACTAGCCAACAATAAAATCATTAAAGGACAGGACAATATTAACAAATACGAAAAATTACAAAAAGAGGGGATAAAGAAGATTTACATTATACCGAAAGCGAAAGCTAATCCTTTGGCAATCCGAGCTATCAGAGAAGCTGATATTGTTTTAATCGGTCCCGGCAACCTTTATTGCAGCATACTGCCGACTCTAGTTATGGAAGAAATCAAAAACGCACTGGTTAGGACCAAAGCCTTGGTAATTTTCAATTGTAACCTAGTTAACCGGACGGATCAAACAGAAAATTTTGATCTCGACGCTTATGTTTCCGTCATTCACAAACATTTGAAAAATAACCGAATTGATGCCGTAACGATCCAAAAAGATCTCAATAGCAATTCCATTAAAAAATTAGGTGTTAATCCTAAAAATTTAGTAAAATACAACAATAATAAAAACGGAAAGAGAAATTATCAGGTTTTCAAAACAGACTTATTGGATAAAGAATGCGTTAACCATTCGAAGTCTGACGAAATAGCTTATTTGCGATCGCCTATCCGTCACGACGGCAAGAAAGTGGGAAAAGCAATAATCAAAATATATAATGAGTTAGGGTATAAAAAATAAAATACGAAACAAAGGATTATTAAAGAAAGAATTAAAAAATATGGAAATATTTAAAAAGATCACTCCTTATCGCTATCAAACCACCGGGACCAAAGTCCCAATAGTTTTTCATCTTCAGTCGTCATTGTTTCCCAACGATAAAGCTTTGGAACAGTTGGAAGCCATCGCGAATACTCCCGGAGTTCTTCACCACGTAGCGGTACTTTCCGACGTCCACCCCAAAAAAGGCAGGAAATGCCCCACGGGAGTCACGATAGCCAGCAAAAATTTTCTTCCCCAAATAATGGATACCGCTCCTAATTGTGGTATGCGAATGTTTACGGCCCCCTTAAAATATTCCGAAATATCCAGGAGCAAAATTGACGATATATTTCAAAATTTAGTAAAAGAGGTACCTACCCAAACCACCTTCGGAATTCCAATAAACTATAAGACAGTTATCGATATTTGCCGCAACGGATCCCAAGGCCTGCTCGAAAATACAAAAAAACAATGGCCCTTTTTAGAACAAGAAATTCAAAATACTTTTCAAAATGGTAACGAATTTTGCAATGAAGAATTACCCGATAAATCTTATATTGAAGGGGTTATCCCAAAAATATTTTTAAGAATGGCCCAACTGCGCCTGGGAATTTTAGGCATGGCCGGCAACCATTTCTTAGACTTAATGAGGGTAGAAAAAATAGAGGATAAAAAAGTAGCTGACCTTTTCGGGATCGAAGAAGACCAGTTGGTATTCTTTATGCACACAGGATCGGGTATTCTTGGCCAATACGCTAGTTATTTTTATACCCCTAAGATAGAAGAGCACTTGCTGACAAAAATATTAGTAAATTTCGGCCGTTTAACGCTGCCAAAAAAATATTTATCTCAAACAGAACTTGAAAAATTAAGACGTGACTCAACTTATTACCGACACAAAAAAGAGTTTTTCTCAATAAACCCCGATTCCAATATTGGAAAAGCTTATCACACTTCTCATCGGGCAGCGGGTAACTTTGGTTATGCTAACAGGGCAATATTGTCGGCAAAAATTAGAAAAGTCGTTGAAGAAAAATTAAACAAAAAGCTAAAATGGAATCTGATTTATGATATGCCTCACATTGGAGTGAAAAAGGAAAAGCATTTTGGCAGGGAAGTCTGGATTCACCGAAACGGCGTCAGTCGAGCGCTTGGGCCCGATCAAATGGAAAACCACCCGGTTTTCGGCAAAACCGGTGAACCTTGCTTCTTTGCCGGATCGATGACTACTCCAAGTTATTTGGCGGTCGGCACAGGAAAGAGCCAGTCCACCTTTTTTTCCGCCAGCCACGGTGCGGGCAAGAAAAAAGAGATCCCGAACGATTTCGACAAGAGAGAACTGCTCCGCAAAGTTAAAAAAGATGGCGTAAAATTATACAATGCCAAGTCCAAAGGTGTCGTGAAACAATATAGTGAATTTTATAAAGACATAGGCGAGGTTATGAATGGGATAGTAGATAATAAAATCGCGAAACCCGTAGCCAAACTAGCCCCGATAGCAGTACTTATGGCGTAGTTCCGATATTCATTATTCCCGAAAAAATACCTCTTGTTTCTGGAAAAACTACCTCTTGAAGTTTTTTTGCATTGTTTTCATCTTCTTCCATAAACCACATTTTTTTATCCACTGTGTCGTAGCTAAAATCGGACAGGTTGTTGGCTTTCAGAAAATCACCGGAATTTCTTCCTCCCCGTGAGTCAAGTTCAATCATTTTTATACCTTCTTTGTTTTTAATGAAAATATTTTGATAATCCCAATACCATTGGGCTTTTTCTAATTCTTGGGAATCACGAAAAAGAACCTCTAGATCTCCTGCGGTATGCCTAGGTTGGACTTCCCAATCTTTCACAAAATATACGTAGGCCTCGTTACTTGTAGTAAATAATAATTTTTTTCCATCGTTAGAAAAGTAAACCTGTTTAGCCTCCGGAAATATAAACTTGATTCCTTCATTTCCTTTTTCCTTATTTTCTACTTCATCCCAAAGAAAAAGGTTTGCCTTCTCGTCTAAAACCGACAACAACTTATTTGAGTAAGCAAAAATTTGGTAGCTGTCGGTCATCTGATAATTTTCGGGAAAAGAAACACTTGCTTGCAAACCTCCTTTTTGATCAAAGACTTCTAATTTTTTGTCCGCTATATTAATTGAACATAAGTAATCCCCGCAAAAAGCGAAACCGCTTACCTTGTCCTTTATTTTATAGGGCTGACTGCTTTCATCGAAAACTAATTTTTCCGGGCTAACGGAGGAATTCTTTTTTATTGCGCCTTGTTCGTTGGGAGATTTATTGGCATTTTCGTTATCTTGATTAAATTTATTTTTCCACCAATTAGCAATACTCTCTATGGACTGACTGTATAATGTTCCATCAAAAACAAAATAAATATTCCCCTGATCATCCCAGGAATAAACGATCGGTTTTTCTTTGCTTAATGATTCTTTTTTATTTTTTACTTTTGTACTATCTGTTACGGTTAAATTTTTTTTCCATATTTCGCCCAAAGGAATTATTTCAGTAAAACCGGAATTATCGTCAGTCAGACTGATTTCTTCCACGTTATTTTTTCGAAGAGAAAACAACAACCATTTCCCGTCCGATGACCATTTTAATTCTCCCGGAACAGGAACAAACTGCTGATTAGCCGGTTCCCGATAAACCAAAACATTCTCATTTTGACTTTGGTCGCGTACAAAAACTGAAATATAGTTATCTTGCTCGATGAAATAAGCGATTTTGCTCTTGTCGGGGCTAAAAGAATATTTTATGAGATTTTCTTCTATAATTGTTTTTTTATCCAATAATTCAGGAATAAGAAGGACATTCCAAAATTCCGTAGCTATCCCGGCGTGTACTTCAGCTTTCTTTTTCCAAGGATAAAAGCCGGGAGCACGTACTTCTATATCGTAATTTCCAGGCTCCAAACTGTTAATATTGTAAGATCGGTTTATTAGATCTACATTTTTTTGGGGTATCTCTTTTTTATCCACAAATAATTGCGTTGAATAGGGAGTAGTTTTTAAAACAATACTCCCGGAATAGACTAAGGATTTTTTTTCTTTGTCGAATCGGTAACCAAGCGAATAAAAAACAATGATTGGAGCGACTATTCCGAGCACGATAAAAAAAGTTGTTGAAACAACAATTCTTCTAATAATAGAATGTCCTTTCATGATAAATTAGTAATTGGTAAATCGTAATTGACCCTATTTATTTTACTCTTTCCACGTATTTCCCATCCCGGGTGTTAATTTTTACTAAATCATCTTGCTTTATAAAAAGCGGCACCGAAATATTGTGGCCCGTTTCCAGTTTTACTTGTTTCGTTCCGCCATCCGCTGTATTACCCCTTAAAGCCGGAGGCGCTTCCACTACTTTTAGATTTATTTTTATCGGTAAATCAACGTTGACCGGTTCCCCTTTAAATATTAGAATATTTACGGTCGTGCCTTCCTTTAAAAATTTAGCGGAATCTCCTAGCTGAGTACGGCTTAACGAGAATTGCTCAAATGTTTTTTCGTCCATAAAATAAAGACTATTTTCTTCTTTGTAAAGATATTGGGCTTTATTAAGAGACAAATCGGCTTCTTGCAACATTTCATTTCCTTGGAATGTTCGACTTATAACGTTCCCAGTACGAAGATTTTTCATTTTTGTACGAAGCACTGCGCCCCCTCTGCCAATTTTGCTATGTTCGCGGTACACGATCTCGAAAGGATCTCCTTCTAATTCAATTTTTGTGCCCACTTTGACTCCAGTAAGAGATAACATAAAAAAAAATAGTTAAGAATTAATTACATTGTTTCTCTCTTCTCAAATGCTTTTCTTAAAGTTATTGGATCGCTATAACCCAAGGTATCGCCCGGGTGAAACCCTCTCGCCAGTCTAGATACTTCTACCGGAGTATCCTTCAAAAAATCTTCTATGTAAAGAGCGGTAGCCTCTCCCTTGGTAGTAAAGTCGGTAGCAATAATTATTTCCGCTATTTTTTCTCCAACAATGCGGTTCTTAAGAAATAAGATTTTTTCCTTGACCTTTTCTATAGACTTGTAATTACGGCTGCCGACAACCTCTCCGTCTAAGATAAAATATAGACCCCGATACGAGGCTCCTTTCTCAATCAAGGAAGCCGTGAAAGACGAAGAAGCTACGCATATCTTACCCACGGTCCTTGTTGGATCCTTACAGAAATCACACAGTCCTTCCAGTGAAAAGAAGAAGCATTTTTTACAAGGCTTGATTCTAACAAATTCGCTCCAATTTTTATACAACTCATTAACTTCATTGGGGTGTTGCCACCACCATTCCAAAAATCTTTCCGCTCCTTTCTCGCTAAAACCCGGCATTTTTGCTATCAATTTTTGTAGTTCGACAATCGGTTTGGGTAATACCGGCATATGACTGCTTGACTGATTAGATTTATTTTGAAAGTATACCATAGAAGAAACATAATCTATAAACTACCTTATGATTAAGGTTATTCTCAAGGAAGATGTTATTGGGCAGGGCAAAAAAAATGATATTGTAGACGTCTCTGACGGATTTGCCCGTAATTTTCTAATTCCCCGAGGAAAAGCTGTAATTGCCACTTCAAATGGCATTAAAAAAATAGAAGAAGAAAAAAAGAAAATTAATTTAAAAAAAGAAAAAATAGACGAGAGAAATACTGAGTTGAAAGAAAAAATAGATGCCCTCGAAATTATAATTCAAAAAAAATCTAAGGGAGGAAAATTATTCGGAAGCATAGCCCCAAAAGAAATTTCGGAAACCCTCAGCCAAAAGGGAATAGAAATTAATCCAAAAAATATTTTTATTAAAGAGCCTTTAAAAACTGTCGGCGATCACAAAATAGAAATTATATTAAGTAAAAATATCAGAGCTATTTTAAAATTAAAGGTAGTGGAAGAAAAATAACTCCGTAGTTTTATATTTTTTCATACACTTCCAGCGTTTTTTCTGCCAGCTTATTCCAACTAAACTGTTTTCTTCTTTCAATCCCGAGTTTTATTCTGTTTCTTCTTAATTTCTTATTTTGTATTAACTCTTCTATGGCTTTTTTTAACTCTTTCGTTCTATTTTTTTTGGCGAGAGTTATATAAGTGGCCGCTCGACCGGCCACTTCTTGAAAAACTCCGATATTACTCACTACAATAGGGGTTCCGCTTGCCATAGATTCCACCAATGGAAGACCAAAGCCCTCATAGGCGCTCGGGAAAACAGAAACTAAAGCAGATTTGTAGAAATAAGGCAATTTTTCTGAGCGCTGATAACCGGTTATTTTTATCTCTTTCTCTAATCTGTGTTTTGCTATGAGTTCATCGATTTTTTTATCATAATTATGTCCTTTTCTGCTGCCAATTACCACTAATTTAGTATTTTCCCAAGGCGAATTATTTTTTTGCCACTCTTTTTTTAAGAGAGAAAATGCCAAAATTAATAAAGGAACATTTTTTCTTGGCTGGAGGGAACTAATATGCAAAATAAAAGGGAAGTCACCGCCAAGAATTTTACCCGTTTCTTTTTTAGCTTTTCTTTCGCTTAAAATAGAAAAAAATCGATCATCCACTGCTGGATAGGTTACGAATATCTTTTTGGCTGGATATTTATAGTATTTTATAATCTCTCGTTTAGAAAAATTTGAAACCGTAATAACTGCATCGGTTCTTTTTAGAGATAACGGCATCAATGAATTTAAAACGATACTGTCTTTCTTGGTTATCCATTTTGGATTTACCCTAAAAGAAACATCGTGCACTGTAGAGATAATTTTTATTTTATTGCTCAGGTGAAAAGGGATGATGTATTCCGTGTGAAAAATATTGATGGAATGTTTTTTCAAAAAACGGGGAAGGGAATAAAAAGTCCAAAAGATTTTGCTGACCGGGGCTACTTTGCAAATTTTAAAATTTTTGGGTAACGGATTTAATATTTTTTTTATTTCAAATTCTTCTTTATCGGTTAAAAGAAAGAATTCGTGTTTTTTACTTCTTTTTAATTTAGCTAACTCTTTGATTAAATAAAAAAAATAGGTTTCGCTCCCCGTACTTTTTTTGCCGATTTTTCTTATATCAATAGCGATTTTCATTGATTGCTATGTTTAAGAACTAAGGTATGATAGCTTAAACTGCACCCTGTTTCCAAACTCTCGCAGAGCTTTTTTAGACAGCTCATTTAATTTTTTAGCCTCTTTTGGATTTTTCCCCACACTAATAACATAAAACGGATTTCCTGAGCCAAAAATTTTTCCGAACCCATGATCCCCCAAAGCAATCCCCGAAAGGATTTTTAGTTCCTCCTTGCAATAATCCTCGTTTAAGCCAAAAGCCATTCCGTTGGAAAGAAAATGAGGGGGGATAAATTTCTTGGACAACATTGAAGGATCAAAGCTTGGATCAGTACTCCAAAATATTATTCTAGCAGCGTGAAAACCTTTATTTCCAAGCATTCTAGAGAAGGAAATATGCTCGAATTTCGCACCCAACTTCTTTGCTAGGATAGACGAGTGATACGCTCCGTATAAATCTGCTTCGCTCATCTCTTTTGCGTCAAGCTCTGATAGAAGGAATTTATGCCTTACCTTCATCAAATTATTCTTTTTTTCTTCGCTCATCTTAGAATACGCGATTCTGGCTGCCCCACATCCACTATGGCTCCGTACCGCCTTGATTTTTCCTTTAAAAGCCTTAATAAAATTATCCCGGTGTTTTTCAGATTCTAAAATGAGTTGTCCGGCGGTCCCGACTTTAAATTCTCCCGAATTGGGCATAACTCTTTCGTCTGCACAAATCAAAACCTTTTTTTTATTCTCTGAAGATTCGTAAGCGTTTTCCCATAAATCCCTAAACTTTGATGATTCAATAGTTTCGGTTAAATCGTCAGTAAGAGTATCCTCTAAAAGTTTAATGAATTCAGTTTTTCCCGTTTCTTCCCAAGCTTTTAATAGAGTACCGCTTATTTCCATATTTTTTCCTTAAGATAATTGTTGCAGCATCAAAAAACAAGACACGGTAAAGAGGCTTATTGTAATATTCTATGCCCAAAAATTCTAGGCTACTTTTTATCGAGAGACAAATTAAAAAAATTATTTTTTCTTTTTCCCACCATAATCCTGCACCCAAGGAGATTCTCCGCCGTTAGCATTCCTTCGGCTTTGCATCGTCTTGGTACAATTAACGACATCTCTAGAATAGGCGGTGTTTCCCCCTTTACACCCCGCCGGTCCACAGTTATATCCGGCTGCCAAATTATCCAGGTCTTGATAACTTTTTAAACCGCCTCCTCGCCGAAACTTGTCGTTAGCTAATTTTAAATAAGCGATTCCCAGCGATACGTTGGTTACCCCTCTTTGATTGACCGGGTCACGCTGAGAGAGAAGAGCGCTGTCCGTAATCATCGCGCTATCGGGACCAAAGTGGCGGCGTAATTCTTGGTATACGTTAACGGGATTGCTTTTATCGGCATAATTTTTTAACGCTTTTAGGGCATCTTTGTCCGTTCCCGCTCTCGTATTTATTTGCATTAGTCCTATAGAACGTTCTCCGTTACCATTGAAAGCCCCGGGATTAAAATTTGATTCTCTTTTAATAAGGCACATTATAAAATCAACCGGGACATTTAAATTAAGATCTTTCAGGGATTTGGGAATTATTTCTTTATCCAATTTTTCCAACTCTTCTTTTGTTAATTTTCCTTTTAGTCCGACACTAGTATTTGTCCAGTCACCGCTAGGTTCACTGCCGTTATCCTGAGACTTGCCTGAGTCGTTTTGGGTTTTGCCGGAATCATCTTGGCTTCCTGTGTCTCCCGGACTGCCGTCATCACCGTTTTTACCATTATTACTGCCACTGCCATTATTGCTGCCGCTAGAAGAACTCCCGGTACCGCTGCTACCGCTCCCAGTCTTATTTGATTTATCCGTACTGTCGTTTTTATTTCCATTCGTACCACCGCTATTATTCACCGGGCTGGTCTTTTTACGGCCGCTAAGTAGTTCCTTTAAACGAGTCGCGGTATCTTTTTGCATTTTTTGGATAGTTTCCCGGGAAAGCGTCGGAGTAGAGGAGCTACTGCTTGCCCGTATCTGGTTCGGCAATATTCCGCTTCCGCCGGTCTTCCATTCCCCTCTATTGACTGGTCGGGGTTCGCTGTTGTAAAAATTTTCTTCCCCTTCGGCGGAATTATCATTGACATTGACGTTTTCCGATAAATCGCTTTCCTCAATATTTGCCTGTTTGTCTGTTTTACTTGCGCTCCCCATCTCCGGCTGAGTTAATAACTTTACCAAGCCTATAATCGTGTCTCCCCTTTTTCCCTGCAATTCGTACTGTTTTTCCATTTTAGAGAGCATTAAAGTCAACTCTTTTATGTAAGCGTCTAAACTGTCCTGCCGCACCCCCGGTGCTACTTTGGTAATAGTGATCGGATTAGATAAGTCAATACTGCCATCCGCATTAAAATTAATATCTATATGCGTGTCGTTTTCTAGAATTTGGCCATCGTAGCGATCAGGATCATAAAAAAAAGGTCCGTCGCCTTCTTCATATTTTAGGCCCGAAGTGATAGTTGAATTTGGCCGATAAGCCGAAGATTGTGTATCGCTTAAGACCTGGTTCCAATCAGTTTGGGGCCAAATGTTGTTAAAATCGGCGGAGACCCCGCCTTCTTTGGCAATCAGCAAGGGTATTTTATTTGAGACACTTTTGGTAAGAACATTGAGCAATAAGTCGTAAAAAAGATCTTTTGACGGGGAAGTTTCTTCCTGAATCATTTGGGCAGATGGGGTTTTGATCTGCGGTTGAACTTGAGCCGGGGTTTGGCTATTTTCCTCTTTACCGATATTATCAATTACACTCGAAGCCAAATAATTATTTAGGTTGATCTCTCTTGAACCTAAAATATTGTCATTTTTATCCCGATAAGGCACAACCGCGTATACAATTTTTTTGTTTTTTCCCGCTTCTGCTACTACTTTCTGTATTTGTTTTGCCGCGTTCTCCAATGGTTGTCCGCCAACACCGTGAATAAAAAAAAACTTATTTTCAGGAATGCTTCCGAGGTTGGTTTGAGCTAATTCAGAAAGAGCAATGGAGTTATTTCGGCCACCTTTTTTATCCAAATTTACCTCATTTACATAAGGGTCGACAACTACTTTATTTTCCTGATCATCCCGATAGCTGGCCGAATCCGGAGCTTCACACTGGATTTCCCACCAGTTCCCCCCTTTGTAGCCAAGCACCGTATAAACAATATGAATTGCCAGCCAGCTGGTAATGCAAATTGCAAAACCGATAATGCTTATTTTTAAGCCTTCTTTGGCACTAGCCATCATGCCTGAATCACCAATGGATACGATATATGAAAAACCGCTGATCACAATAAAAAGGACTGCTACGGCGAAAGCAAGAGACAGAAGCCAAAAAAATATTCTTTCCAGCAATTTCAACATTAAACAAAAAGTACATTCCCCAATTTTACACGGAACCAAACCTCTTTGGTCAACGTCGGCCGTCGTGTCTTTGATATTTTGGTTAAAACCCTCCGAAGAACGCATACCGGAAACCCCTTGCTCTTGAGCTTGCTCGGTAGGAGAGATGGCTCTAGCAGGCAATAAGGCTGGGAAATTCAATAAAACCAAAACGAGAGTGACGAATATTACAATTTTTTTCTTTTTAAGCATATTACTTTTAGTGATCAAAGTGGTTACAAAATTCTTTTTTGTTATGATTTACTTTTCTTATGCGGGTTGAGCGAAAAATAAAAAAGATAATTAAGAGTCTTCTTCCTTTTTCTTTTTTTTCGCAATTATTAATCCGTCCTTGTCTTTCTTAATTTCAGCCTTCTCTCCATAGTAAGAATAACTTAGAGGAACATTGTGGGTTTTGTTATCCTTTAATATCACGCTGCATTCCTCGCCTTTTTTATCCACGATCTTTGTAGTTTCTTCTTTTATGCCCTCGAGGATTTTTTTAGCGATCTCCGGGTTTTTTATACTATAGAATACCAGCACTCCTTTCTTGTCCTTGAGTTTGATAATTAAATCTCCTTTCTTAAATATCTTGTCCAGCCAGGAATCATTTTTAATTATTATTTCCTCTGCTTCTTCTACCACGACTTCGGTAATAATTCGCCGAAAAATTTTTTCCTGCGTTATGTCAATTAAACGACATTGTGTAATAATATAAGTGGTTAAAAATCTCTTCCAAAAATCAAAAATGGCATAAATTACTGCCCCGGCAATAAAAAACATTACGCCTATCCTTCCCCAATGTCCTTCCCACCAAAAAGGCTGGCTAAAAGTTAGGATTACTGCCAAAAGTAATCCGGCAATCAGCAGCTTTAAGCATATAATCAAATAATTTGACCAATGAATTTTTGCTATAAGTAATTTTTTTTCTTCCTGAGGAATGGAAAAAGTAAAGATTCCCATAAGCCTAGAAACTTCTAATTAAAGGAATTAGCGTAAAGGCCACCATAGAAAGAACGGCTAGCAAGGAAATAATGATCCAAATTACTCTGATTTTTTTGCGATATGACATAGCTTAATTTAGCTTGATTTATTTACCTGATAATTCTTTCTTCGCTTTTTCTATATCAATCAACTGTTGCGGATTGGAAGTAATTATTTGGTCTTCCGTATATGACGCGATTACTTTGACTGCCGCGTGTTTTAAGCCGGCAAAAAAGATTCCTTCTCCCACATTGCTTTCCAATAATAGAAACTTCTCTTGTTCGGTCAAATAAAAAGTTTCTGCCACTACGTCTGCCGAGGCCGGGGATTGCTTCAAAAGCATTTGGATAGAAGAGTTTGTTACGATTGGCTTTCCGTAACGGGAAGTTATAAAGTCGGTAACATCTTGAGTTATAGTGGTAAGACCGGTATAATACTTCCGACAACGTTTAGCTATCTGAAACATAAAAGCGCCCGCGTCTTCATGTTGCATCATAACCCACGCTTCATCAACAACCAAAAGTCTTCGCTTTAATTCTGAACGTATCTGATTCCAAATATATTGGAGAACGAGGTACATCGCAACTGGACGCAGCACCTCTTCCATATCTCTCGTATTAAAAACGACCAATTGTGAATTTAACTTCACGTTGGTAGGTTTATTTAAGAATCCCGCGAAGGTGCCGTGAGTATATTTCTCTAGTCTCGTAGCCAAATCTTCCGCCCCCTCCATATTACCCAAAACATCGTACAAATTTCCCATAGTAGGCGCTTCGGGGGGAGATTCTTTCCATTCCGTATCTTGAGTAACGTCTTTTATCGCGTAGGTTTCTCGGATGGCCCTGTCCAAAATTGAATCTTCTTCAGGGGTAATATTGCCTAACATTATATGCATTAGCCCAAGGATATTAGCGATGTTGTTACGCAACACTTCATTGGGTTCATCGTCATCACCTAATGCCGGCAAATCAAAAGGGTTAATGTGGTTGGGAGAAGTCAAAGAAATTTCCACAAAAGTCCCCCCCACCGCATCGCAAAGGTGCTTATATTCGTTTTCCGGATCGATCACGATCACATCTGTTCCTAGCATCATAGAGCGTAATATTTCAAGTTTGGCGAAATAGCTTTTTCCTCCCCCAGACTTGGCGAAAATAACCATATTGGCATTTTCCATCTTAAAACGATCGAATAAGATCAAGCTATTGTTGTGCCGGTTAATACCATAGAGGATTCCTTCGTTCGAACTTAAACTGGAAGATACAAACGGGAAAGTCGTCGACAAAGGTGAAGAGTTGAGGTTTGTACTGACATCAATCTCGTCGTTAGCGACGGGGATAGTCGAACAAAAACCTTGTTCCATCCGGAATACGGCCGGCTTAATATAAACCAATTTGGCTTCCAAAATGGCCTCCAGCGAGCTACAGAGATCATCCAACTCATCCTCCGTATTGCCGTATACCGTCACATAAAGACCGTATTTAAAAAACCTTTCCAAACCCTGTTGTAGCCGATCTCTCAGGTCTTCTATGTCGTTGATGGAAGTTTCCAGCATCGGATCCCTAATTTTACCCGCTTCAGACTCGAGATCCATTCTAGATTGAACCTGGGTAGCTGTTTTACGAAGAGCGCGGAGAATTATACTGGTATCGATTGGATAAATAAACATAGAAACATCAAAAGTCTTATCCAAATTAATAATTGGAGCGAACCAACCGGTTTGCAAATAACGTGGATAAGCGATAACAAAGTAGGTCCTTGCGTATCTGTCTCCCACCCGAACGTACGAAGACTGGACCTGAAAAGCAGAAGGAGAGATAATATCTTTTACCGTAGCCAGTCCTTCGGTATAAATTTTTTCCGCCTTAAGCACACGTTCCGTCTCCTCTTTTCTTTTTTGGACTACTTTTTTTCTTTTTTCCGACTTGGGAAGAAATGAATCTAGGGGCACCTTATTAAATTAATAATGAAGAAAGAATAGTTAAGAAAAATAAATTAGAATTTAAAATTTTTGGTTCTCGCTTGTTTATTCCCGCCTGCTAACAGGCAGATTTATTTTAGAACCCGCTTAGGGCCATCTTTTCCATTGGAACCAATTCTAGCTTCTCTATCGGGCTTGGGTTGTAGAACGAATAATAAAGTTCTACGAGTTCTTGGGTGTTTAAGGTAACCATCCGGATTCCCGCTCCATTAAGACCATATTGGATATGCTCCACTCTCTGCCAAAGCTGATCCTTGTATACTGCAAAGTTGGCTTCCTTCTCTTTGGAGGCTACGTCTTTCCCCCCGGCAAACAGGTCTTTTATCTTTTCCATCGGCCCTCCTTTACTACTTTCAATAGGAGAAAAAGGAACAATAATATAAAAAGTTTTGTTTACAATATCCACCATACTCACCAACCCCTTGATAAATCGGATATATTCTTCCATCTGCAAGTGCAGCAGCTCGTTGGTTTGTTCTTTGGATTTTTGAATTAAATCTTCCAAATAGTGTTTCAGGTTGATTCTTCGGGAACTCATTACTATTTGGATAGGAAAATCCAAAGAATTCAAAAAACTTTGATAAAAAGAAATTATAGCGTCTTGCTCGTCCGTGGATTTTAGATCAAAATTAATACTGGATGCCATAAGCACCACTCTCAGCCCTCCGTTTTTTAAGATTACCGTTCCCTCCCGAACCTCTTGAATATCAAGAAATTGCTGAGTTGGAGGCGGCTTGTAAACACCTTTGACTAGTTTTCGATCATGTAATTTTTCCATACGGTTTTTGTTATTCTATTGATTTTTATTTTTTACAGCTTTTCTATATTAGAAAAATACCTTAATATTATAAAACAAGAAAGTAAATTTTGAAAATGGATAAAATCAGGAAACAAAAACTAGATTATTTCTTACTTGATCTAGATGGTAAAATCAAAGAAATTAGGAACTATTTTCTTTTGGATAAAGGCAGTATCCTGCTCGACGCTATCGAAAAATTCGAGGAAGAAAATGCCGAGTTTTTACAATATTACTCATCCGGTCAAGATGAGCTTAACAAAAGAAAATGGATTATTCAATATGTTCTTTTCCCCATTCTTGACGACGATAAAATAGAAGAGCTACTGCAATATCACCTTTTGGAAGCCTTGGAGGCGGGGCTTGACGTAGAAGAGTTAATGCAAATGAGAGCGATAACGATTTCTGAACTATTGTGGCCAAAAATAAGTCAACAATATCTTAAATCTCTTATGCAAAACACGCAACTCATCGGAGGGGATCCGATAAGTATGCCTAACAGTAAAACGTCTCTTCTGCCTTACGTAAAAAACTGGATAAATCTTTATAATCAACGTTTTGGCGTAGACAAACATAGCGGACTGGAGCCACACCAGTTTATTTTGGAAGATCCCAATACCAGGCGGCTTTCTAAGGGAATTAAAGAAAATTTACTAAAAATACTTAACTTTTATGAAAGCCTTAAGGTTTATTCTTTGAGCGAAATTGAAGCAGAGCTTCGTAAAATGCAAATGGGGTTCGCTACTCAACAAGCTGCGGCTTACTCATTAAGCAAACAGAGTAATCAGAAAACCGCGCAAAACCTTCCTCCGAATAAAATTTATCCAGCAAGTAAGGAAAAGGTTATTCCCAATCCCGTCTCACAAAAATCGGCAGAAAAAATTATTTCGACTAAAAAAGATTCTTTTCAAGACAAAAGAATAAAAATAGTAACCACTGAATACCCCGATTTTACCGAAAAAAATAATTCTCCCACCCCAAACTTAAACGAAAACAATGTCAGTAAAAACAATGTTAGTCAAAAACGGGAATCAGAAGCAGGCCACATTCTAGAATTATTAGAGAAATATCCCGCTCTTGGTGACTATCGGATTACCGATAATCCAATTTCTTTGCCGATAGCACCCTTCAGCTTGCCTCCCACCGTTCAGAATTGGATCCAATATTATTATAATGAATGCGGTAAGGGGAGACACTCTCCCCAGGAAAGAGAAGGATTTTTGAATCTACTAAGAAAAAGCCAGCATATAAATGAATTGGGCCTGCAAAAAATACATAAAATATTTCGCTCTGTTGACGATAAAACGCCCTTGCCTTTCGATAAGGCGAGTGGCGAATTACTTCTAGACAGCGTCAAGGTCGGACAGAAGCTAAAAGCAGAGGAAGAAAAAAATGTAGACACAAAAATAAAACCGGTAGGTATTATGAAAAGTCAGGCAGGGAGAAGCGACTATTTGAACCTGGAGTTGGTTCCGACTAACCCCGCCAATCTTGGCACCTTCCCAATGAACCAGCCAAACCAACAAGACAAGCACCCGATGAAATAAAAAGAGATAATCAAAATTTCAAAATATTGGATAAATGCCTGCTAAAAATAAAGTAGATATATTTACTCGCTACCGTAAAGCTGTCCAAAACGAATTGATTTGCTGGGCAAGACTTTCATTGGAAAAAAAGTTTGTTATTGCTTTTTTCTTACTAACCGCTTCCTTGATTAGCGCTTCATTCACACCATTATTGAGTTCTGTACTCAATGTTTGGGGAGGGATTATTTTTTTTGAAGCGCTTTTTCAAAAAAAATTAAAATGGGAAAAGTGGAATGGGCGTAATATCTTGATTACCTATCTTGCAGCGGGAATTATCGGGACCGTTACGGCTTCCTTCTTGCTCTTGTATTTCGACATATTGTATTATCTAAAACTCTCGATATTTGACTTTCTGACGCGATATATTTGGTTTCTTCTCCCACTCTCTAAACTCACTGAGAAAATCAAAAAACCCAAATCCCTATAGGACCTGTAGGAGGTAGCGGAAATTTATTTTTGATTTTAAAATCACTTTTTGGATCAAATAATAAATCTTGCAATATTCTGATATTACGGGTAAGATTTTAATGATAAAGAATGAAGAAATAATCTTAACCCTTAATTATTTCAAGGTGTCCGAAAAAAAAGAGTGTAAACTCGTTATTATTGGAGCGGGGCCGGCTGGCCTGACTGCTTCGATTTACGCTTCACGTTATAAAATTCCTCATCTAATTATTTCTTCCAACATCGGCGGAGCAGCTGCAGAGGCTCACAAAGTGGAGAATTGGCCGGGAGAGAAAGCCATCAAAGGTTCGGATTTGATGAATAAATTTTGGGACCATGCCAAAAGTTATAATCCTGATTATTGGCCCGAGGGAGCGAAACTCTTGGAAAAATCAGGGGATAGTTTTAAGATTTTGACCAGTGGCGGAAAAAACGTTGAGGCTCCGACTTTAATTTTTGCCGGTGGAACCCAGTATAAACAACTTTCTATTCCCGGTGAGCAGAAACTATTAGGAAGAGGTGTTAGTTATTGCGCAACTTGCGATGGAGGATTTTTTAAGGATAAAAAAGTGGCAGTAGTTGGTGGCGCCAATTCCGCTATTATGGCCGCAATGGAACTAGCTCAGTTAGCTTCACACGTTTATATTGTTTTTCGCGGAGAAGAATTAAAGGGAGAACCGGTTTGGATTGACCGAGCCAAACAAAACGAAAAAATCACGCTTGTACCCAACACCAACGTGGTAGAAATATCGGGTGAAAATAAAGTGGAAAAAATTCAGTTAGATAACCCATTCAAGGGAATTAAAGAAATAATGTTAGAAGGGGTTTTTATAGAAATTGGGGTAACTCCCCTGGTTGAGCTAGTTAGAAGCCTAAACGCGGAATTAGACACCAACGGAACTATAAAAATTAGCGAAAGAAGAGAGACAAGCATACCGGGAATTTTTGCCGCCGGCGACGCCACTTCGGGATCGGGAGGCTTTCGCCAAATAATAACCGCCGCCTCCGAAGGAGCGATTGCAGCTAGAGGAGCCTTTGAGTACTTAAAAAAGAAAGATTTAATATAAATTAAATTTTTTAATTTATAATTTTCAGTCCTTTGAGCTTTAAAGAATTTTATAACCATATCCAAAATTAAGACCTTATATTTTTTCTAAACTCCTTATCTTATGACGTTCAACAATTCAGTTGACAAAAAGTCTCTCGCTCTTCACCGTAAGCATCGCGGTAAAATAGCCGTTATCTCTAAAATAAAATTTGATTCGCCGGAGACGCTCGCTTTGGCCTACACTCCTGGTGTAGCGGCAGTAAGCAAGGCCATCGCGAAGAATAAAGATAATTCTTATCTCTATACAATAAAGTCAAACACAGTAGCCGTTGTTACTGACGGATCAGCCGTTCTTGGGTTAGGCGATATTGGGCCAGAAGCCGCAATCCCAGTAATGGAAGGGAAGTGCGCTATTTTTAAAAATTCTGCGGAAATAAATGCTTTCCCTATTTGCCTAAAAACCCAAAAAAGTGAAGAAATAATCAATATTGTAAAAAATATTTCTCCAATTTTTGGAGGGATAAATTTGGAAGATATTTCTGCTCCAAGGTGTTTTGAGATAGAAAGAATGCTATCTCGCATATTAAATATTCCCGTTTTTCACGATGATCAACACGGAACGGCCATTGTCGTTTTAGCTGGCCTCATAAATGCGTTGCAGGTAGTTGCCAAGGATATCAGAAAAGTTAAAATAATCGTTAATGGTGCCGGAGCAGCTGGATACGCCATTACTAAATTATTGTATTCTGCCGGCGCTAAAAACATAACCTTGCTGGACAGTAAAGGAATTATTAGCCGAAAAAGAGACTATCTTTATCCCCACAAAAAAGAGCTTCTGAAAATATTGGCGGCAGAACCCAGCGAGGGAGTACTAGGGGACGCGATAATAAAAGCAGACGTTTTTATCGGAGTTTCCAAGGGGAACGTTTTAAAAATACGGGATGTCCGTCGAATGAAAAAAAACAGTATTGTTTTTGCTCTAGCCAATCCGGTGCCAGAAATATTGCCTATCCGCGCTCAAAAAAACGGGGTAGAAGTGATCGCTACTGGAAGAAGTGATTTTTCCAATCAACTAAACAATGCCTTGGTTTTCCCAGGATTTTTTCGTGGTTTATTAGATGCTAGAATTACCCGGGTGACCAACAAAATGAAGTTGGCCGTTGCCCACGCCCTTGCGAATCTTGTGAAAAATCCGGATTCGGAAAATATTATTCCCTCAATATTCGATAAGCGCGTAGTACCGGCAGTGGCTGCGGCCGTAAAAAGTACAAAAGGATAAAAAATAAAGTGAAAAACAAAGCACGGGGTCGGGATTATCCCGTGGGGCAAACATAAAATTTTTTATTCCCCCGCAAGTTTCTCTCTTGTGATTTTATCCTTGCTATAGGTAATTCAACAAAATGTTTAGAAAAGAAAATTTTATTATCTACATCTTAATCGTTTTTATCGGAATTACCTTGGTTATTCGCCTATCCGGCCTCGCTTTTTCTCCGCCGGGATTTTTTTGTGACGAGACTTCCATTGGCTATAACGCTTATAGTATCTTAGAGACCGGAAAGGATGAACACGGCATAACTTTTCCGGTTTTTTTTAAGGCTTTTGGGGACTACAAAAATCCAGTTTATGTTTACCTGGCAACCATTCCAATAAAAATTTTTGGATTGGGAGTTTTTTCGGTTCGTTTAACTTCCGCGCTTATCGGCATCGGATCTATTTTTCTTTTTATTTATTTTCTTTATTTATTAAGACGGGATTGGACGTTTGCCCTATCGGGGGGATTAATAATTTCTCTAATGCCCTGGCATTTTCAGTTTAGCCGAGTAGCTTTTGAAGCTATCTCTATGGTATTTTTTGTTATTTCTGATATGGTCTTGTTTGCCCTTTTCCTCAAAACAAAAAAACCTATTTTCTACTTTTTGTTTGGCCTTTCTATGATTTTAAGTTTTTTTACCTATTCAACTGGAAGATTAGTAATCCCTTTGTCCGCTATTTTGGTGGCTATAATTTGGCGCAAAGAGATATTTAGCATCGACTATAAGAAAAAGGGAAGAATGAATATCCTTATCTCCATACTAATCATAGCGTCATTGGGGCTTGTTCTTCTTTACGATCATATGATCGACCCGACTGGCATCCTTACCCGCCCTCACGAAGTTTTAATTATCGAGGACAACCCGCCAATTTATGTTACCGCTCAACGTTTTTTAGGAAATTATTTTTCCCATTTAAGTCCGGAGTTTCTTTTTCAGCACGGCGACTTAAATTACCGACATTCTTCCGGGGTAAGCAGCATGCTTTTTACTTCTTTTTTCTTTCCACTGCTGGTTGGTTTGCTTTATTTTATAAGCAAATTTAAGAAATCAAAGATGGCGGCTTTTTGGGTTATCCAGTTTTTTCTTTTTCCTGTCGCCAGCAGCATCACGATCATTAACGAAGGCGCCCAGGCTACTCGCACCATCCATATAATCCCCTTTGTCGCGGTAATGATCGTCTATGGTTTTTGGGAAATTTTTAAATTTCTAAAGGAAAAATATAAACATATTATCGTAGCCATTTTACTTTTTACCTTGTTTGAATCGGTAATGTTTTATAAGTATTATTTTACTATTTATCCTACTTCTGCTGGAGCAATTTATAATTTTAACGGCGGAATGCCCGAAGCTATGGAATTCGCTTTCTCCCAAAAAGCTCCTTATTATTATATTTCTACCAGTATTTGCCAATACCGCATCGAGATTCCATTTTTTATGCAATACCCGCCGGAAAAATTCCAGCAAAGTTTGGTCTTTCCAAACGCCAGGTGTCTTTATCCCGGAAAAATAAAAAATCCCATATCTGGAAGTATTGGCGTTTATAAGGTTGGTGATCCAATCCCTCATTTTCCGGGAGAAAAATTGCTGAAAACAATTTCCTATACCAAACAGACTGTGAGGCAGGAAGCCGGCACTCAACGGGAGCTTTACGAGAACAAAGAAGTCGAGTTATACTACATATACCGTTATCAGTAATTTACTTTTAACTTATAGGAAACGAGTTTATTGACGGTTTGTTTTTTTTGAAAATATTATTAATTTGAAATTTGAAGTTTAAACTTTTCAAATTTATTCGCGGGAGTAGTTCAGTGGTAGAACGCCACCTTGCCAAGGTGGAGGTCGCGGGTTCAAGTCCCGTCTCCCGCTCAGCCCTCAAACCCATTCATCTTAAAAACAAAAATGCCTTTAACAAACCAAGACAATAATTCTCCGATCATTTCAGAATTACGCCAAGATATCGTAACTGGCGATTGGGTCGTTATTGCTAAGGCAAGGGCGCAAAAACCAGATAAATTCAATAATCCTTCGGAGGAATCTGTTCAGATCAACCCGGAAGATTGTGTTTTTTGTAATCCAGAAAAAACGGGACAAAAAAAAGACACTCTTATTTATTACCGGGATGATGGGGAATGGAGCCTAAGAGTGTTCCCCAATAAATTTCCGGCTTTTGCCCGCCAAAGTAATATTGTGCGTCATTGGAATGAGGGTCCCTTTTTTGCCATGGAAGGAGTTGGTTACCACGAAATAATCGTTACCCGGCATCACGACATCGCCCTTGGTCAAATGACCGTAGATGAAATGGCTGAGCTAGTCGACGCTTTTCGCACACGATATTTGGAGCTGATGAACAAAAAAAGCGTTAACTATATTATGATTATCCATAACCATGGCGGGAAAGCCGGTGCTTCGCAACCGCATCCTCATTGCCAATTGTTTGCCATACCCATTATCTCTCCGGGGGTAGAATTAGAGTTAAAAGGAGCAGCACAGTTCCATAAATCACAAGGTAATTGCGTCTATTGCACTATGCTCGAATGGGAATTAAAAGAAAATAAAAGATTGGTTTTTGAAAATAATTCTTTTGTCGTTTTTGCCCCCTTTGCCTCCCGTGCCGCTTTTGAACTTTGGGTTGTCCCTAAAAAACACCGACCCTATTTTGAAAGAACGGTAGGAAAGGAAGAATGGGAATTAGGAGAGGCTCTTCAACAGGCTATGAAAAAATTATATTTGGGTCTCAATAATCCCTCGCTTAATTTTTATCTACATACTTCTCCTTGTGACGGAAAAGATTACGAACACTACCATTGGCATATTGAAATTTTACCTCGAACTTCGATTTGGGCTGGCTTTGAAATGGCAACCGGTATCGAGGTAAGCGCGATGGTACCGGAAGAAGCCGCCGCTTTTCTGAAAAAAATAAAAATAGAGTCTTAGTAATCAAAAAAAGGAGTTAAAAAAATTTCTATCTTACTTTTTTAACCATTACGATGCTTGAATTATTATCGCAAACAATTATTCATTTCATTGAAACTACCCATTATTATGGAATTTTCCTTTTAATGGCCTTGGAATCGGCTTTGATTCCAATCCCGTCCGAAGTTACCATGCCATTTTCCGGTTATTTGGTCCAGCAGGAAAAATTATCTTTTTGGGCAGTAGTCTTCGTTGGCGCTTTGGCCAATCTCATTGGGTCTCTTTTGGCCTACGCATTGGGTTATTATCTGGAAGAGAGCATTCTACTGAAATTAATCGGGAAGTATGGTAAATTGATTCTGCTCAGTGAAAAAGAGTATCTGAGAGCCTTACGCTGGTTCAGAAAATACGGCCAAAGCGTAACTTTTTTTAGCCGTCTTCTGCCGGCTGTCAGGACTTTTATTTCCCTCCCGGCCGGACTCGCAGAAATGAATATTTGGAAGTTTTCTTTTTACACTTTTTTAGGATCTTTTATTTGGTCGGGCTTTCTCGCCTGGATTGGTTTCTACTTTGGGAGCAATTGGAATATTATCGAACCCTATTTCAAAAAATTCCATATCGTTATTGTAGCAGTTTTTATAATCTTCGTTCTGTGGTATCTCAACCACAAATTACCTTTACTCAAAAAATTTTTAAAACCAAAAGAATAAAGGGTTTTTCGGTAATCCCTCACTTAAAATGAAACAGAGGACGATAAGAAATATCGTCCTCTAGTCTGTCGAGAGCTAAACGGCAGGGTTCGATTGCTTCGACGTTGTCAAGAAAGTGTTCACCACCACATATGAAAGGGCAGGGTGTCGGCTACTCCTCTGTTGTCCCCTTGCGAATCATACCATCGAGTGATTTCCGATTTGGAGTTTTGCTTGCAGCAGCCCCTTTCAATTCCGCAGACTTTGGCGGGAACTTTCGGCTCCGCCGGTTCCTCTGTGGAGTTGACGGTTATAGCGTTTATGCAGCTCATCATCTTGTTATCCCTCCTTTTTTTCGGCTTGGTTACTGCTGTCTGTCGCGGCGGTTATCGGAGAGCTTATCGGCAGATCAAAACAACAAAATTGCCCTTCTTTATCCTTGAGCTGGGTCATCATGGCATTCCTCCCGAATTTTCGGTCCGTGTTCACACGGGCAGTTTTCCCTGTAAAAGCATTGGGGACAACGAAAAAAACCGAAACATCTCCCCAACTCGCCGTTGGAATAACCAATCCGATAACACCCAAATCCGCGTTTACCCGCGAATGTCATTCCTTCCGAGGATTCCGAAAACATTTTCCGATCTCTCTTTCTAGGCGGCTTTTTTGACTCTTGTCCTTCGTCGGTTTTTTTGCCGCTTAAACTCGTTTTCAGTCGGCGACGCCGAACAATTCCTTTCATTTGTGACGTTGTTGAAATTTATGCAACCCTTGCAAACGTTACTGCCGGAACGATCGTTCCAACAAAAACGGTCATAGCAACCACGCAAATGTCCTCTTTGGTCATACCAAGGGAACTCAATTGGGATAAACATTCTAATCCCTCCTTTTTCCGCCCTTGTGGTTTCACGCTTTCTTGTAAAGAGCTTTGTTTCTTTTAGAACCTCCTTAAAATAAAAAACGCCGATCCTTTGGATCGGTTCTAGGTTTTTTCTCTTTTGTTTCTTCTTCTTTATACGTTAGCGCTTAAAAAACCAAAACCAATCCGAGGAAATCGGGTAAAAAAGAAATAAAAGAAAAAATTGTTGATTTTGGCCGCTGGATTCATTGTCATCTTAATTAAATCGTAAATACAGTTTAGCCATAATTTAAATTATGTCAAACGAAAAAAGACGACTTCATTTTTGTGAAGCCGTCAAAAGCAGGGTTCGGTTTTTCTGCCTAGCACAACTCTTCTTTGGTTGTAAAAGAGCTTAAAAACCCGAAAACGCACCGGATAGCACTTCGCTCGACTCGACTTTCTCTGCTGGATCAGAAGAGAAGAAGTGTGGGCAACCGCCAAATTCTTTGTGGTGGCAGCCTTGGCAGCGATTCGGAACAAAGATAGAGGTTCCTGCCATATTGTCGTGACAGCCGACCATCTCTCCTTTTTTGTCAAAAATGGGATCTTGGGAACTCATAAGCTTTTCTCCTTTCTACCAAGCACCGTTATGGCGACTTTCCGTTAGGTTTTTTCCGATAGATTTCCTATTGGCGGAGAAGAAACGACCTATCATATTCCGCCAAAGACTTTCCGCGTGGGCTCTTTGAAATTGCTTGTCCTCTCCTCCCATTAAAACGAGCCTGAAACAACCAATTCTTTGTCTTTTCCTCGCTCTTCTTTGGGAAAGAATAAAGAAATTTCTTACCCTGGTTTTCTGCCCGTTTTCAGGAAGAATAAGCACTGTTTTTTTCAAATCAATTTCTTTTTCCAACACTTTTTTCTCGAAATCACCGCTCTGCTCAAAAAAAATCTTTACCCCTATCCCCCCTGCGATGATTCCTTCGAATTTAGGCCCACATGATCCCGAGGGAATTTTCTGTTTTAATTCCCATAATAGTTTAGTGGACTTATCAACCGGATTGCGACTTAGAAACCTAAAAACCTCATTCATATTCGCATTCCCTCCAAGCCCCATGTTGAAAACGATAGAAAATTCCGATCTTTCCATTTTCTTTTCCTTTCTTTGTTTAACTTATCTTCACCGTAAAGAAAGTATCCTTGTTTTAAAGAACTTTTCCTCCTTAAAAAACAAAAAATCCGGTTCCTCGGGAAACCGGCTTTGATTTTTTTGAATTTTTTCTTGTTTTACGTGAGCTTTTTCTTCAAAAAACCAAAACCGGTCTGGGGAATCCAGATAATAATCAGAATAAACAACATCACAAAGATTTTGGCGGTAAATTCCATCGGTTAGTAAAATTATTTATTAAATTCTATAGGGAGTTTAAATTTAGTCAAATAGTAAACATCTTCGCGACTAAATTGGCAATTAATTTTTTTTCTTCTTTTTCTTTTTTTTGTCTTGCGGGGGTTTTTCGTCTCCGGGATGAGGATATTTTGAGGGAGAATCATATTTACTCAAAAAGTTTTTTTGAAACATTAAATCCCCGTTTTTATCAAATACTTTTTGAATCCATTCGGCTTTCATTGATCCATCAGATTTCTTATCCCAAACTCTAGGGCCTTGCAGCTCAACTCGGCGGCTATCCGATTTCCCAAAATATTCAAAAGTTAAGAGGTTTCCGACAATTCTAGTTTGGACAAGAATAGGGGCAGGAGTATCATTTACAAACTTCAGATCGGGGTGGGGAATATAGACTGTCGCGTCTGTGCCTTGAGGAGAATAATATTGGACAGGATAAGCATGGTTTTGCCTTTCGGTTACTCTGAGACCGGCGTTTACTGCCGCACGAAATGAAGTAGTAGAGACTTGGCACATTCCACCGCCAAATTCGGGCACTGTTTTATCTTGTTTAATTACTAGCTCCGGTAAATATCCAGTTGATTCGTCCACGGGACCGAGGGTGGTTAAAAATGAGAATTCCTCTCCTTGACCGATTATCACACCGTTGAATTTACTCGCTCCGACTGCGATATTATGTTTCCTATTATTAGGAGATCCCACAAAGTTTGATTCACCCACGCCTATAAGATTATCTATGCCTAATTCTTTGACTTTTTGCATCGAAAGCGGGGCGGAATTTTCTTTGACGGGGAGGCCGATAAAATAATCACCTTTTTTAAAAGACTGGTTGATTATTTCTACCGCTTTGTTTATGTCTACGGTTGTTTCGCTTTGAGAAGGGGCAGCTTCAACAATAGCTCCGTTTTCAAAAGCCAAAGTCCCGTTAACCGGCTTTTTGTAAACCAAACTTTGAACTTCTTGTTCCAAAAAATTCTTTACTTTGTCTTTGTTAACCTCCCACTTTAAAGCGTATTTCTTTTTAGAATCAACGAAATTTTTCCCAGTCAAAGCAACGTTGGTTATGATATTTATATCGTCTTCGCCGTTGAGGCTGTCTGTTCCCTGGTTTTCTATTTTTTGAATATCTATCCAGGATATTATCTTCGAACGGGGTAATTTAAAATTGTAATTAAGCGCCTGCAAAGCAAAGGGGTAGTTTAAAAGATGGTCTAACTCCTGTTTTAAGCCGTTTGCCTCTTCGGTTGTAATATCCGGTTTGAGATTTGCCAACCTCACATTGACTTCCTCTCCTCTCCAATTTTTTAAATTTTTAATCATTTGGGCAACCACTATCATAGTGTCGATGCCCATTCCTTCCTTAGCGGAAACAAGATTAATATTGTCATTTAAAAACTGAACGCCTGCCTCTTGGGTGGGCAATAGATTAATATTAAACTGGCCGCCCACTAATTTCTCAAACCTAGAGACATTAAAAGAATAATACGTGGGAGTCTTAAAACCAAGAATCAAGTAGCCCCACCATTTAAAAAAATATTTTGGCGATAATTTTTCCTTTGCAAAAATAGAGTCCAAATTAGAATATGTTTTGTTCTTATCGACTTCCAGTCCAAGGTCTTCCAGGGTCGCATTTATTTTTTTGCCTTGAAAAACTATTGCGATTGGCTTCTTTTCAAACACATTGGCTTCCCTGACAACCTCATTTTGTGCGTCAGAAATTTTCCCCGTAAGACTAGAATTCCCAAAATAAACTCTAGGAGGGATATTGTCCCTCCCCCAAATCAGTGGGATAGCAAAAAACAAAAGGATAATGGCGATGCTTAATATCAATAAAGCACTCCTCGATAGGTTTCTTTCCGCCGATAAAGAAGGAAGGGACATTTATTACTAAATGAATTGGTTTTCTTTTCATATTAAATTTATAAAAATCAAACGATAACGTCAAAACTTTATTTAATATTTAAGGTTAACAAAAAATGAATCTCGATTATTGAGTGCGATGTTTTGTTTGTTTTTATTCTTAAACTCTAATTCCTACGGAATTGACCATACCCAATTTATGGGCTATTAATAGGTTGTCAGTTGTAAATTATAAGTTAATTTCTATGGCCGTACCGAAACAAAAAAGCTCAAAAGGCAGAACGAGAAGAAGAAGGTCTCATCAAGGCTTGGCGACTCAGCATTTGGTAAAATGTTCTCATTGCGGAAAGCCGGCAGCTCCTCACCGCGTTTGCCCTAATTGTGGTTTCTATAAAGACAGGGAAGTGGTTAATGTACTAAAAAAACTTGAGAAACCCAGGAAAAGAGAAAAATAACGTAATAAAGTCAATCAATTTTTCTTCTTATTTTACTTTAAAAACTTTATAATGTCCCGCAGAAAAGCTCGTTTTATAGCCTTCCAATCGTTATTCGAAAAAGACTTTCAAGAATTTAAGCAAAAAAAGCTAGAGGATCTCTCTATATTGAAAAGAAATATCGAAGATTTTAAAGGAGAAGAGCAAAAAGATTTTATTGAGTACCTTTTCAGGGGAGTGTTGGAAAAACGAAACTTTATCGATGTAATGATTGAAAAATCCGCTCCGGAATGGCCTATTCCCAAAATCAACCTTATCGATCGTAACGTATTGCGGTTGGGCATTTTTGAATTAATTTTTGGTGACCACAAAACTGTTCCTCCCAAAGTTGCTATAAACGAATCTATTGAGATTGCCAAAGCTTTTGGCAGCGATTCTTCGGGCCGATTCGTGAACGGAGTTTTGGGAACAATTTACCGAGAGTTAAAAAAAGCCTCCTAACCCCACCTTACAAACACTACAATGAGACTAGATCTCCTCATAGTTAATAATTTGCCCTCTCTGTTAAAAAAAAGTGGGTTTTTAAAAAAAATCCAAGAAAACATAACTCTTCTTCCTCGCTCTTTTTGGCAAAAAGAGATTAATTTAGGGAACATTAAATATAAAAATAAAACCGTCAAACCCAGCATTAAAATTAATGTTTCTGAAAAATTATCTATAAATTTCGATTGGATAAATATCAAAAATAACTGGCTATTATTTTATAAGAAAGCGCTTATTCCCAGTCGATTTAAAATAGATTTTCTCAAGATTAATTCTGATTGTTTGGCAATCAATAAACCCGCGGGGATTTCCGTCCACCCTTCGTTTCCGTTAAAACGCGATCTTGTCAGAAAACCCACTTTAATCGAAGGGGTTATTTGTAAATTCCCCGACGTTCGAGAAGCTTTTGAGGTTGGCGAAGAGGAAAGACCCGGCATAGTCCACCGACTCGACAAAGAAACCAGCGGAGCTGTGCTAATAGCTAGAAACATAAAAACCAAATTGCTTTTAAAAAACCAATTCAAGAATCGCCAAATAAAAAAAACTTATTTTGCTTTAGTTGAAGGAAGCTTTCCTTATGAAAAATTTAAAATCTTCGGTTTAATGGGAAAAAGGGCCGCTAATCCTATGAAAATGGGTATGGGTGACATAAGAATAAACGATTTACCCACACAAAGCAAGCCAGTAAAAATAATCAATCCCAAAGAAAGTCTTACTTTGGGAGAAAAAATCGCCGACGGTACTCTCGGTACAATCGCAGAAACATTGAAAAAAACTGATTCTAAAAAAATATTTTTCCAATGGAAAAATTTGCTTATTCTCTCAAGGAAAACAAGCCAGGAAAGAATATTTTCTTTTTTAAAGCTGCATCCCCACACTGGCCGCACCCACCAAATAAGACTGCATTTGGGCGTTATGGGATTTCCCGTAGTGGGAGACTGTTTGTATGGCAGCAAGAGAAGAAAGGGTTCTTGGGGATTTCATTGCTTGCACTCTTACAGCATAAAATGGTTTGACAGTGAAAATAATGGGTGTTTCGCTCGATCAAACAAGTTAATTTTGTTTTAAAATTGTTTTATGATAAATTTATTGGATCAAGAATCGTAAATCATAGCTATTACTTATTGTTGTTTTGTCGCAATTGGTGATCAGATTTTACTAAAACAAAAACTAATCTTAGAATTTTATCAAAATTACCATAAAAAAAAGTTAATGCCCGCTCAAAAAAAACATTCTTTCTTTAGAAGACTGATGGGGGTTGAGAGAGAAGAAGACCAGCAACAAGAAAACTACTATTATCCTGAGAATGAAGCTCCTCCCCAAGCGGAAAACCCTGGCTACTCGGCTTATTCCCAGTCTTATGAAACAGAAAAGACAATTACTCCGACCTATTCGACCCCTCCGGAACAGGCCGCTAAAATTAATACTTCTTCCCAAACAAGCGAAGAGGAGGGAAATTGGGTGGCCGATCAGGAAGGTCAGCTCACTATAGATGTTTACCAAACCGACTCGGATATTGTTATCAAATCTACCATCGCCGGTGTAAAGCCCGAAGATTTAGACATTCAAATCAACAACGATATGGTAACAATCAGGGGGGAAAGAAGAAAAGAAGATGAAACAAGAGACGAAGATTATTACTATCAAGAATGTTATTGGGGAGCGTTCTCCCGCTCCATAATTCTCCCCGTTGACGTGGAGGCCAATAAAGCCGAAGCAATAATGAAAAACGGGATCTTAACCATAAAACTTCCTAAAGCGGAAACAGCTAAAGCAAGGAAAATACAAGTACGAGGATATTAAAAAAACTAAAAACGCAGAGTTGACAGCTTTGATCCGCAACTAAAAACTTGAAAAAACATTAGCGTGTTTAGTTTTTTTGTTTTAGGTTACGGTTTTTAATTTTTAGTTATTGGTTATTGTTGATGATTATACGGAAAAACATTCCTTTGGCTCCCTATACCACCTTTAAAACTGGTGGTGTGGCAAAGTTTTTTTGTGAAATCCGCACAAGTGAAGACCTGACAGAGTCCTTAAGGTTGGCCAAAAAAGAGAAGCTAAAAATTTTTATCCTGGGCGGAGGAAGTAATCTTTTGATAAATGACGGGGGTTTTAATGGGTTAGTGATAAGGCTTGTCAATAATAGTGTGGAGTGGAAAGATACCGCTTGCCTTGCCGAAGCGGGAATAAGGTTAAATGATTTAATAAGTTCGGCCAAAGAAAAAAATCGGGGAGGAATGGAGTGGGCTTACGGAATTCCCGCTACCCTGGGAGGAGCGGCTAGAAACAATGCTGGGGCTTTTGGTTGTGAATTTAGCAACCAAATAGACTCGGTAAGGGTTTTTGACTTAAAAAAAGAAGATTTCATTACGGTGGAGAAAAAAGATTGCGACTATTCTTATCGGCACAGCGTCTTTCAAAAAAATCCTGATTGGATTATTTGGCAAGTAAGCTTGGCTTGGGAAAAATGCCCCAAGGAGCAAATCGAAAAAAATATTTTGAGCTACCTGAAAAAAAGGAAAGAAAGTCAACCCTTGGAATATCCCTCCGCGGGAAGTTTTTTCCGCAATCCCCCAATAAGCCATTTAGAAAAAGACAAAAAAAACCAAATAGTTAACCGGTTTATCCAAGACGAGCTAAAAAAAACAGGAAAAAAAGAAAATTCCCGTGATTTTCAAAAAGCCGAGACGGAATTACGGGAAAAAATTAATAAGAGCGGCACTCTGCCCGCCGGTTATTTTATAGAAAAAGCCGGACTCAAAGGAAGAGCGATCGGGGGAGTGTTAGTCTCAAACAAACACGCCAATTTTATAATCAACACCGGTAACGCGAAGACTGAAGATATCGCGATTTTGGCTAGTATTATCAAACAAAAAGTAAGGACTAAATTTGGAATACAGTTGCACGAAGAGGTAGAATATGTCGGTTTTTAGATACTAAATTAAAAAATATCAAATTTTAATATTTTTAATTTTATTTCTATGGATTTTTGGTGTAACCCAGAATACCGCGATAATTTTATTATCGTGTTAACCGCATTGGCTTTTTGGAGTATCCCCTGGAAGGCGTTAGCTCTTTGGAAATCAGCCCGACATTCACAAAAATGGTGGTTTATTATTTTCATATTAGTAAACACGGTAGGGATATTGGAAATTTTTTATCTCTTCCTTCTCCCAAAAATAAAAAAGAAAAATAGATAAATATCGGCTACACAGGCTTTGGCTGTCCGATAAATACGCAGTAAAATCAAACAAGGAGGCCTCGGTGTCTTTTATTTTACCGCGATGAATTACAAAAAAATACTTATTGCCCCCGTCGTTATCTTAATTGTTTTTGGTATTTATTACCGGGATTATATTCCAACCACTCGATCAGATTTTATTAATCTGTATTATTTTATTTTCGAAAAAAAATTAAGTGGCGATGTTAATAAAAATAGTCTTAATGAGATTGATTTAGGCTTACAACCCCAACCAATCCAAGAAAGTGATAATAATAACTCTAACCAAGAAAACAATAATAACACTTCCCCAAAACAAAAAATAGATTTACCCGAATCAGTAAACAACTACGTGCCTTTTACTTCCCAGGCGCCCTTAGGAATTTGGGATAAATTTCACGAAGAGGCTTGTGAAGAAGCTTCCTTGGCTATGGCCCACTATTTTTTAGACAAAAGAAATTTAGTGCTCTCCAAAGAAGCGGAAAAAGATATTCAATATATAGGGAGTAAAACTAAAGGGGGAGGAATGGAGGATTTAACCATTGAACAATTAAAAAACGCCGCGGAACAATTATACGGGTATAAAAATTGGAAAATAATAGATAAACCCAACATGCAAGATTTTAAAAGAGAATTATTAGTGGGAAATATTATTATAATTCCTTTGGCGGGGAGAGAAATAGGCAACCCTTATTATAAACAACCGGGTCCTTTATACCATATGTTAATTATTAATGGCTATGATAATAAAAAGGGAATTTTTATTACCCAAGATCCCGGCACTAAACGTGGTAAAGATTTTACCTATAAATTTAACACTCTTTTGGAAGCCAACCACGATTTTACGGGAGATAAAAATAAAATCAATCAAGGAGTGAGTAGAATTTTAGTAGTGGTTAAATAAAAAAAAGTATGGTTTTTTTGTTTTGTTTTTGTATCTAATATTCTTATATACTTTTATTATTATTAGTCTTGGGGATTGAGTGGAAAAGTGAAAAAAAATTCATAAGGAGCGGCGTAAAGCCCTTTTTTATATGTAGAAAAAAATGTTGAAAAAGTAGGGAGGGGTGGGGAAAAGAAAGTATGATTAAGACGGAGCATCTTTGAAAAAGACAATAAAAATGTACTAAAAAATCAGGATGATTTTTCACAAGAAAATAAATTTTTTACTTCAAAATTATACTTTTTTTACATATAATTTTTTACCTTTTTCCACAATTTTTCCCGGCAGCTCAAATCCTGCCGCCAAACGGTGTCCTCCTCCACCCAGGAAGCGGGAAATAATATTTACGTTGAAATTTTTTCTCTCACTACTGCGCAAGCTACCCTTAATTTTTCCTTTCCCGGTATCAGTTAAAAGCAGGGAAAAAAGTGCTTCATCTGACATATTTAATAAGTTTACAAAACCCCCCACCTCTTCCGGGGTAATGTTTTTTTTATCTAATTCTTTTTGGCTAAGCTTGGCAAAGACAAACTTTAAGCGAGGGTAGAATACTATGCTTGAAATTTTTTCTCCCCAGTAATTTAAAACCTTAACACTTTTTCCCTTGAAGGCGTTTTGGGTGATGTTTTTAAATAAAACGCCTTTTTTAAGGAGCTTTTTGACCTTAAGGAGTAGTTCGGGGGTAGTGTTGGAGTGAAAGAACCCCCCGCTGTCGGTATAAATTCCCAAAAGCAGGTAAGAGGCGATTACGTTAGATATCTTTTTGTTTCCCTTTTCGAGAAGGTCAAAAATAATTTCACAGGTAGCAGTAGCCCGAGGATTTATCAGGAGATGATAGTTGTCGGGAAGTGTTTGGTTTTCCTTTACTATATGGTGGTCAATAATAAACACAGGAACGTTAGTGTTTTTCGAAAACTCAACACCCGTTCTTCCTAGATTACTTGTGTCTAGTATTATAATTAAATCATATTCCGCAATGTTGGCTTTGGAGGTGAAGTAATTTTTTTCTGAAATTTTTAACCCAGAACTTATTTTTCCAGTTAGTGAAACGTGGGGCTTTGCGCCTATTTCTTCGACAATACTCTTCATTGCCATGACGGACCCCAGTGCGTCGCCGTCAGGATCTGTGTGGGTGAGGATTAGGGGTTTTTTCACAGAACGGATTTGTTCTTCTAAAAAGGAAAAGGTAAAATCAGACATATGCTAAAATTTAAACAATAGATCCCACAAAAAACGTAGAGCGGAAGTATCAATCTATTTGAAAAAAAAGATTAGTGCAAGTGAGTAATTAAAATATTGTTTATCGATTCCCATAAAAAAGCAAATGAAAATAAGAAAATATGGCAACCAAATGGAAGCCTTTGCGCTAATTGTCGGTACGGTGATTGGGCTAGGTGTTTTTGCTATTCCCAACGCGGCGAGGAATGTCGGTATAATGCCCACGGTGGTCTTGATAATTTTAATCACTTTGGTGATGGTGCTTCTTAGTGTTCTTCTCGCGGAAATAATTATTTTCGACAAGCGGGAAGAGTGTATAATTTCTTACACAAAGAGATATTTGGGTAAATGGGTAAAAAGAGTAGAAATGTTTTCAATTTTTTTTGGTTACACGGGGTCTTTACTGGCTTATGTTTTGGCGGTCTCTGTTTTTGTTAGGGCGGTTCTTCCTGGCGATACAAATTATTTTTGGCCGATTATTCTCTTTTTTACGGCGGTTACTTGTATTATATTGTCGGACGGCATAAAAAATTTGGGTAGGATAGAATTTATTTTATCCGGAATAATGTGCTTAGCTTTCATTTATGTTTTCGTGGCGAGTAAATCTTATTGGATGGAAGTACCGAATAACTGGGGGAATATGGTGCTTCCTTACGGGGTTATTTGGTTTGCCTTAACGGGGGAGTCAGCAATACCGATAGCGGTAAAAATTTTAGGCGGAGAAAAAAGAAAAATCTTTAAAATAATTTGGTTGGCCTATGTTTTTATTGCTTTAGTAACAATATTGTTTTTTATCGGCGCGTTGAAAACCGGGGGAATTAAAATTGGCCCAGATCCTTTCGTGGCGATGGGACAGAAAATGGGTGTTTGGTTAAAATACGCGGGTTCAGGGATAGGACTGTTTGCCATTGTTACCTCACACTGGGTGCTTTCCGCTTACCTTAAAAGAATTTTAATTTTAGACATAAAGATAAATCCACTGTTGAGTTGGTTTTTAGTGGTTTTTATTCCTCTCATAATGATTCTTCTAGGAGCATCTAATTTCGTGCACATTATCGGGTGGGTGGGGGTGGTGGCGGGAACAACTGACGCCCTGATTATTCTCGCGATTTACAAAAAGATTTTTAGTCGTAAAAATACAAAGCCGCGGGTGCTGCCGTTTAAGATCCCGGGTTATGTGATTTGGGTGGTATTTTTACTGTTATTGGGGGCGGCTTTATCGTCAGTCTTAACAAGTTTATAAATAGTTTATGGAAAATAATTTTCGTAATTTTATTTCTTCTATCAAAGGGAAACAAGTAATAATTTGGGGTCTTGGTTTAAACCAGGGCGGCCTGGGCGCGGCGAAATTTTTTGCTAGAAGGGGGGCGAGAATTAAAATTGTGGATCCCAAGAGTAAAGAAGAGTTAAAAAACTCAAGCGATGCCTTGCGTAAGTTTTCTAATGTGGAATTTGTTTTTGGGAATCAAGATGAATTAAATTTTAAAAATGCCGATCTTGTTATTAAAAATCAGGCTATTCCCTGGGACAATCCCCTTGTTAAAAAATTGTTAAAGAAGGGAATCTCCGTAGAAAGGGACATAACTTTATTTTTCCGGTTTTTTAAAGGAAAAACCGTAGGGGTTACTGGCAGTAAGGGTAAAACTACTACTACAACCCTGATCAGCCAACTACTGAAGCAGGGGGGCAAGAACATTTTGATTGGAGGTAATATCCAAGTCTCCCTATTCGACTTTTTTTCTAAAAAAATTCTAGAAGACAAAAAAAGAATTGCTGTGTTGGAACTTTCTTCCTTCCAGCTGGAAGATCTAGAGCGAATAAGGCGTAGTCCAAATGTGGCGGTGGTGACAAACATATTACGCGACCATTTGAACCGCTATGGGAGCTATGCCAAGTACGTGGCGGCCAAGAAAAACATTTATTTGTTTCAAGGGAAAGGGGACAGTCTTGTTCTAAACAGAGAGGATAAAAAGACCCGAGATTTTAAGCGCTATTCCAAAGCGAAAATTTTGTTCTTTTCTTCCAGTAGGTTATCATCAAGTGGGACAATAAAGAATCCCGTTCTAATTTCCAAAAATAACAAATCCAATCTCGCTGCAGCAATAACAGTAGCTGACATATTCAAGATAAGAAAAAGCATTGTGGAAAAAGTAATTAAAAATTTTAAAGGCGTGCCTTACCGGATGGAAAAAATTGCCGTGATTAGAGGGGTTACCTTTATTAATGACACTACGGCAACCATCCCGGACTCGGCGATTAACAACCTCAAATTGTTTGGTAAAAAAGTGATTTTGATTAGCGGGGGAGCGGATAAAAATTTAAAGTTTGCCAGCTTTGCAAAAAAGGTGGCGGTGAAAACCAAACAAACTATTCTATTACCAGGGACGGCTACGCCGCTTATAATAGAATCATTGAAGAAATACGCACCTCAAACTCCAATAACAGAAGTCGGCAGTATGGACAAAGCGGTAAAAACGGCGTACAAAAAAGCTATTCTGGGTGATGTAATCTTGCTTTCTCCGGGATGCGCGAGTTTTGGGATTTTTAAAAACGAATTTGATCGGGGAGATCAATTTAACGAAGCGGTAAAAAAGTTAAAATAGGCCTTGGTGGCGGAATTGGTATACGCGCACGACTCAAAATCGTGTGGGGAAACCCATGGGAGTCCGACTCTCCCCCAAGGCACAAAATATATGAAATATGATCATATCCTCCTTCTTTGATCAGTATTGATTTCTGTAAGGCAGATCGTACGTGATTTTGAAAAATACAAATAAAAATTCGAACAAAATAAAAACAGTCACGCGTTAATTTGCCTCCTTTCGCGTGACTGATTGAGTTAGTTTACTCAGATTGGGCTTTACAAGTCCAAGATTCTTTCACCGAGAGCGATGGCGGCTCCCCGGATTTTCTCGGGGGGCTTTTTATAGATCGCGCTGCCGATGATGGCGTGCCAATGATTGCCCGCGGCCGCTCCGCATTCGCTGATATCTCCCCCTTGAGTGATGAAACCAGGAGCATAAAGAACGAAATTCCCTTCGCCCAGTTTTTCGACCAGGATTGCCCGGAGTTTTACCACCCAGTGGACTTTATTTCCAGGGACAACAAAATTGCGAACACCCATGTCGCAGGCAAGCCGGAAAGCCTTTTCGGGCGCGTCGTCCGTGATGTATCCACCCTCGCTCACAAAAAAATTGGGGTGGGTCATCGCGAGTCCGAGTATCACTTTCAGCTCAGCTTTGAAACAAGCTTCGGTCCACTTCTTTTGAGTCTCGGGGCCGGCTAACGGAAAAAGAATCGCCGCTTTAGCGCCCGCGGCCAAGACTTCACCTGCGAACACCGCGCCCATTTCCGGGATATCATTACCAGCTTTTTGGTAATCGAAAATGATTTTTGGTCCCCAAGCTTCGAGTACGGTTGATTTTCTGACATATAGCCTCACGGTTTCTACGGCTTTCTCCAGTCCCCTAAGCCCCAATGCCATGCCGATTTTATACCCGCCAATTCCAGGGATACCCGTTGTTTTTTCGACAAGAGACTCGAATTGGTCGGGTGGCTGGTCACAGGCAATAACGATGCTTTTCGCCTTGTCTAAGTCTTGCATATGTTTTACTCCTTTCTTGTGGCTGTTTTTCCGATCACACGGCGTAGTGTTTCATTGCGTATTCCAGTACATCCCATTGGTCTTTGGGTTTCCAAATGACGTTCCCTTTTTTGACGTCTTCGGCAACCCCTAGGTCATCCTGTTCCCACTCGTCAATCGGCAAGCGTACTAGGCAATCCACAGGGATCCCCTTGTAGGCCTTGTCAATTTTCAGGGATCGGTTCAAAAGGGAAGTTATCCGTTCTACTCTTGCCTTTTGGTCTTCAGCAAGGGAAATCATTTTGTCGGTTGTGCTGAAGTTGTTAGCCACGTCTTCTACGATAACCACTCGGTCTCCTGGATGGAGAGAGTGTCTTTTGAAGACAAGCTCTGATTGCTCCCGTTGGTGCTCCGTGGCAAGAGAAGTTACGATTTTGTCAGGAAAAACGTAGCGTACTCGGAACACGCTTGCTAAGATTGTAGCGAAGCCCATACCGCCCAAAGGAGCTCCACAGAATACCAAGCGGTCGTCCGGGTTGTGGAATACATTGAGTAGGGCTGAGGCGTAACGGTCAAGAAGAAAGGGATACTCTTCCATTTTGGCAAAGTTGGCGTAAATTTCACCAACGTAATGTCTGCCCCACTCATCTTTTCCGGCGTAGCCCACGAGCGGACCGAGCCTCTTTCCCGAGCTATCCTTGGGGCACACATAATAGCCGTTAAGATCTCTTAGCGCTCCCAATACATCTCTTGGATACTTCTGTAAAAGCTGCTCAGCTCTCATTTTTTCCTCCTGAAATTTTTTAAGGACCACAGACTGGGCCCTCCTTGTCCAAATCCTTTCTTTTTATAATAAAAGTATACAAGCGTAAAGGAATAAAATTTTACTTGCCTTAGTTATAAGTTATTAGTTAGATGTATTAGTAAGGAATTGCCACCCTAGCTCAGTTGGTAGAGCAATGCATTCGTAACGCATAGGTCATCGGTTCGAGTCCGATGGGTGGCTCAAGCACAAAAAATATGGAACATAGGGCATAGGACAAAAAAATAAGATTTATGATTTTAAATTTAATTAAACTTAAAATGAAAAAGAAATATTTATCCGGCCTGGTTTTATTTATGGTGGCGATTTTTCTCTCGGGATGTTCCGGCGCGGTCCAAAGCAACAAAAACATAAATACCAATAAGGCCAGTACCAAAACGGGCACGATATCTAATAAATCAATCAATAATTCACCTAATAATAACAAAATGGACTATGTAGCCAAGTACGATGGAGCGACAATTAAAACTAATTACGGGGATATCAAAGTGAGCTTTTACAACCAGGATTCTCCCGTAACCGTGAATAATTTTCTTAAACTTTCCGCCGAAAAATTTTATGATGGCACAAAATTTCATCGGGTAATTAAAAATTTTATGATCCAAGGCGGCGACCCCAACTCCAAAGATAACGATTGGTCCAACGATGGAATGGGCGGGCCAGGCTACACTTTTCAAGATGAATTTAACAAACACTTGTTGGTGAAGGGATCTTTGGCAATGGCTAACTCTGGCCCAAACACCAACGGATCACAATTTTTTATTGTTACTGCTGACGCGACACCCTGGTTGGATGGTAAACATACTAACTTCGGTGAGGTGGTAGAAGGAATGGAAGTAGTTGACAAAATTGGCCTAGTAAAAGTAAACGAAAATGATCATCCCACGGAAGACGTAACTATTCTCGGGATAGAATTGTTGGAAAAAAAGTAAGCTTACTGTTTTGCGGGAATGAAATTGGGGAAAACTGAGAAAAAATTTAATCTAGCTTAGATAAGGCTTTTTAGACCTGTTAACATAAAAAATTTTGTAGAAAAACTGTGGGAAAGTTAAAAAAAATATTTACGAATATGTTTTTGTTTAGTAGGATTACGGCATAATTTAAATTAAAAAAGTCTGAAAAAATAAAAATGGTAATTTTATTTGGTTTGGCCGCCACCACCGCAACTTTTCTAGGTGGACTTTTTGCCATAAAATACCGCGACAAGCTGCACCTCGTAATGGGTTTTAGCGCAGGAGCAGTTATCGGGGTGACTTTTTTTGATTTATTGCCAGAATCAATAATTTTGGGAAGCACTCACTACGGTGTCACGCCGATTGCTTCGATAATCGCTTTAGGTTTTTTGATTTATCTAATCTTAGACCGGACTATCGCTCTCCGTTTTTGCCCTAACGAGGAATGCAAAAATCCGGAGCACAGAGGACAACTAGGAGCTGGAACACTCTCTTTGCACAGCTTTTTGGATGGCTTGGCGATAGGATTGGCTTTCCAGGTAGCGCCCGCGATTGGTCTAGTTGTGACGGTCGCGGTGTTGGCCCATGATTTTTCCGATGGGATTAATACGGTAAGTCTGATTTTAAAAAATGGAGGCAGTAAAAGAAGCGCGTTCAGTTGGTTGGCGGTTGACGCAGCCGCTCCTTTAATTGGTATTTTTACGACGTTGTTTTTTGCGCTGCCTAAAAATATTCTAGGCATAATTTTGGCTTTATTTTGCGGCTTTTTTCTTTATATCGGGGCTAGCGATTTGTTGCCGGAAAGTCATCATGGGCATCCGACTCGTTGGACAACAGTTATGACTATTATCGGAATACTTTTTTTGTACGGGGTAATCCGACTCGCCGGATAAAGGCCCTTCAATTCATAACTCGTTATTGATCTATCTGATAAATCTTTCCCAAAAACAATTTGAACTTATTGTAGACGATGCGGTAGCCAAGGTGCCGAAAATTTTTTTGGACAAACTTAGCAATGTGGCCATCGTTATCCAGGATTTTCCTAGTCCGGCTCAACTGGCCGAGCTAGGGGTAAAAAACGGCAACAGGAAAGCGAGACCTTATTTGCTACTAGGCTTATACCAAGGAATTCCACAGACGAAACGTTGGGGAGGAGGTGCCATTTTTCCTGATAAGATAAGTATATTTAAACTGCCAATAGAATATCTATCCAACTCCGAAGAGGATGTCAAACGGATTGTGAAAGATACGGTTAAACACGAAATAGCCCATCATTTCGGAATGAGTGAAACAGAAATACGTGAGGCCGGTAAACGGGAGTAGAGATAAGATTTACCCTTAGTTTGAAATTTTCTTAAAAATTTAGTCAGCGTCCTTGGCGAGCCAACACTAGCCCCCAAACTTTTTCTGCCCCGTGGCGTTTTAAGATTTTAGCGCATTCGTTAAGTGTTGCTCCGGTAGTCAGAACATCGTCAATCAGAATAATTTTTTGGGGAATTTTTCTTCGGAAATTTTCGTTTATTGAAAAATTTCCAATTATATTTTTTTTCCTATCTTTTGTGGAATGAATCTTCATTTGAGGCTTAATGTATTTTTGTCGAACTATTATATCGGGTAAAAAGGCGACATCCAAGGCGTTTTGGGAGAGTATTTTTTGCAAATTTTTTCCTAGAAGCGCCGCTTGATTAAATCCTCTCCATTGGTAACGTTTATTGTGCAGGGGTACCGCCGTGAAAGTGAATTCTTCGAAGGGGAAAGTTTCGAGTAAAAATAATTTTTTAAGGATTAGTTTGGCTAGAGGCCGAGCCAGCTCCCGGATGAAACCATATTTATAGCGATAAATTAGCTCTCTTAAAATGGGATGTCTATAATAAGAAGCGACAATAATGCCGTCGAGATAAAATTTTTCCTTGTCGTTTTCGCAAAGATTACAAACCCTACCCGCAAATGTTTCCGTATTTTGGCAAACAGGACATAGATTAACTGTTTTGACGGGAATGTGTCTAAAGCAATTCCCGCAGAGATAGCGGCCGGGTTTTTCACAGACGACACATTGAACGGGGAAAAGGAGATCGAGAAGAAATGCTCTGATGTTCATAGTCCGCGAATTAACTTTTTAACTTAGCAACTTGCTAACTTTATGGTCAGCATGACATAATAAAGATAAAATTTTTATTAAAAGATTATTAACCGAAACTCAGGTAAAGAAAGTGGTTGGCAAATAATCAGTAAGCGGTAATCGACAAGCGAAGGAATTTAGATTATTCCGTTGTCGTCTATTCACCAATTATTACTTGCCGACGACTATTTATTCAAAAAAACTTGCCAAAAATATTAATTAGTGTTTTATTATAAACAACCTAAATCGAACTAGAATTTTTTCTTTGCGCTCGTAATCTATATCGGTAAGCCCGTTGGAAACTCTTGTTATTTTTTGTATATTTTTGTTGAAAAAATCGGTTTATTTTGTTAATCTAAAAATCAAAAGATTTATTCCGTCTAAAATAACGAAATTAAAAATTAAGACAAAAAAACGATAACGGTTAATTTATTCCTCGTGCAAGCGGGAATTCAGAAAAATTGTTAATTTGTACGTTTTCTGAATTCCCATTTTTACGGGGATACTATGTAGGAATAACTTGCAAAATTTTATCTTGGCGGAATTTTTAAACAAAAATATTACGGTGGACGAAGATATTCTTCGCCAAAACCGAAGGATACCGAAGCCGGAGTGGTGAAATTGGTAGACACGCAACGTTCAGGGCGTTGTCCCACTTAGTGGGGTGGGAGTTCAACTCTCCCCTCCGGCACAACAAAAAAATAAAAATTTAAAATTTTGGAGTCGCCTGGCGTGACAAATTATTAAATAAAAAACATTCCGTTAAGGAAAGACACCCAAAATTTTTAACTTTAAACTTTAAACTAATTTAAATTAATGACTGAATCTAAAACAAAAAAGCCCCAAAGGCATTACAAATCAAGCAAAACTCACGAAAGGCGGGAGCCGCATCGTCTTGAAAGCTCTTTGGCTTCCGTTTTGCCTAAGAATCCACGTTCCAGCGTGAAAGATTATGACAAATCTTTGCACTCGAGTTCGGGCCAACACCGCCGATCCGGTAATGAAGTTAACGACGGAACAAGCAAGAGACTAGACGGGAGAATAAGACTGCAAAGGAAAAGAGAAGCAATCAACACGAATAGGCAGGAACAAGCAAATGATCGCGGCAATGCCCCCGAGCTTAAGATTATCCCCGTGTCTAACGGAAGCAATGGATTTGGCTCAACGGGCTTAAATTCAAATAATATGCATTCTCTCAATCCAGCCAACGGCCAAGAAGGAATTCGCGAAAAAAAATTGCGGATCATCCCACTTGGCGGACTAGAAGAAGTGGGAAGAAATATGACTGTTTTTGAGTACGGAAAAGATATTATAATTGTTGATATGGGCCTCCAATTTCCCGAGGAAGATATGCATGGTATTGACTACATTATTCCCAACTCAAGGTATCTAAGAGACAAGACTGACAACATAAGGGGCGTTTTTGTGACTCACGGCCACTTGGATCACATTGGCGCAATCCCCCATCATTTAAGAGTTTTAGGTAATCCGCCGATTTATACGGGTGCGATGACCAAGGCAATTATTTTGAAAAGGCAAGACGATTACAAAGACAGCCCTAAATTAAAAATCCACGCGATTAACACTGAGGATTATATTCAACTAGGAGCTTTTGGGGTAGAATTTTTTCATGTTTGCCACAGCATCCCGGATGCAATAGGGTTGGCAATTCATACTCCGGTCGGGACGATCATCCATACGGGCGACTTTAAGTTTGATCAGAATCCAATCGGGGATAAGCCTACTGACATAGGAAGAATCGCTCATCTTGCTGAAAAAGGGGTAATGGCGCTAATGTCCGATTCGACCGATGCGGACAAGCCTGGATATTCTATTTCAGAGTCGGAAGTCAAAGACAATTTTTCAGACATCATTCAAAAATCGGAAGGAAGAGTAATCGCGGGAACTTTTTCCAGTTTGCTTACGCGTATTCGCCATATGGTTGAAATTGCCGAAAGATATGGCCGGAAAGTGGCGGTAGATGGTTACAGTATGAAAGCTAATGTCGAAATTGCTAGAAGGATGGGGTATATCCGAGCCAATAAAGGAACATTTATAGATATAAAAGAGATAAACCACTATCCGAGGAACAAGATTATCATAATGTGTACCGGTGCCCAAGGAGAGGACAATGCTGTCCTTATGCGGATTGCCAACGAAGAGCATAAATACGTGCATCTAGAAAGAGGAGATACGATTATTTTCTCATCTTCGGTAATTCCCGGTAATGAGAGGACCGTCCAAAGCCTAAAAGACGGCCTGGTAAAAAAAGGAGTAAGAGTGGTCCATTATCAAATGATGGATGTGCACTCAGGAGGACACGCTAAAAGAGAGGAATTAAAGTTGATGTTAAATATTGTGAATCCTAAACATCTGATCCCAATTCACGGTAACCACTATATGCTTCGTCAGCACGGCGAAACGGCTAAACACCTAGGAATGCCGGAGAACAATGTTTTGATTGCCGAAAATGGCCAAGTGATCGAATTTGACCAGAAAGGGAAGGGAAGATTAACCAAAGAAAAAGTACCGGCCAATTACGTTATGGTAGACGGCCTTGGCGTGGGAGACGTCGGCAACGTCGTTCTTCGCGAGCGTCAGCAATTGGCTCAAGACGGAATGTTTACCGTGATAGTTGTTATTGATTCCGGTACCGGCAAACAAATTGGCAATGCCGACCTTATTTCGCGCGGGTTTATTTATATGCGTAACAATCAGGAACTGCTTAAAGACTCCCGAATGGAAATCAAAAAGATCATCGAACAGAAAACAAGAAACGGCTATCCGATCAATTGGGAATACGTGAGAAGCTCAATAAGGGACGATATGGGTCAGTATTTGTTTAATAAAACACAACGTCGCCCGATGATTTTGCCGGTGATAATTGAAGTATAAACAGATAAGCTTTGTTGGAAAGTGAGACCCTTTATTTAAATACCGATACCTCGTTTATAGGCCAAGCTCTGATCCAAACGCGACCGATAATGAGATCAGAGGAAACGGGTCCCCAATATCTTGAATCGGAACTGAAAGGGCGATTGTCTCCTAAAACAAAATATTCTTTTGCTCCGAGTTGAATCGTAACGTTTCCCTTGGTGACAATATCTTTGGGCAAGTAGTTCTCGCTAACCTCTCTTCCGTTGGGAGAATCACTGCTATAAATCTTAATTTTTTGGTCTTTAATCTCAACTCTCTCGTTGGGTAGGCCAACGATTCTTTTTATAAAATATTGCTTGGGATCGCGGGGGTATTTAAATACCACCACTTCATCTCTTTCAGGCTGGCGTAAGCGGTAGGTTATCTCATCTACGATCAGGTAATTTCCGTCATAAAAATTAGGCTCCATGCTCGCGCCTTTCACTAAAAATGGTTGAATTAGGTAGGAACGGACCAAAAAAACGATTATAAGCGATATCGCGATAACTTGAGCTAGCTCGAGGATGCTTGATAAAATAGCGCCACCCCGCCCCGCGCGGTACGGTACGTGTTGCCCACTATCGGATAGTACTGGGAGCGGCTTCTTACTGGATAGAGTGATCTTGTGGCCAGCCGACTCTTTTTTTTGCTTATTGAACATAGGGATAATATGTTATAAAATACAATAATCAGCCTGATTAGCTGAGAGTATTTTAATCCTTTAATTACTTTTTGAGAAGTATGCTTGATCCAATCACTATAGGAAATGTTATTAATATGGCCAAGTCGCGTAATCGCGGAATGGACGTAAGTTTACTAAAAAAAGCTTACGATTTTGCGTTTACTGCGCATAAAGGCCAAAAAAGAAAGTCGGGAGAACCTTATATTCAACATCCTTTGCACACAGCCTACACCTTGGCAAAGATGGGGATGACGAGCGAAACGATAGCGGCTGGAATTTTACACGACGTGCCTGAGGATACTGAGTATTCGCTCGATAAAGTACAGGAAGCTTTCGGAGAAGAAATCACCTTCCTTGTTAGCGGAGTAACTAAAATCAGTAATGTCAGATTGAGCGAAGAAAGGGCAAAAAATAGTTGGATAAAAGATAAGAACGAAGACGTAAAAAATATTGCCAGGGACGAAGAAGAAGAAGAGCCCCACAAAACTGACAAAGAGTATGTCTATATGGAGAATTTGAGGAGAATGATTCTTGCTATGGCAGCCGACATTCGTATAATTCTAATAAAATTGGCCGACCGGCTGCATAATATGCAGACGTTAGACGTGTTGCCTACCAACAAACAATACCGCATAGCCAAAGAAACGATGGAAATTTACGCACCAATCGCTAACCGTTTAGGCATCGGAGGAATAAAAGGGATCCTAGAAGATTTGGCTTTTTCTTATGTTCTTCCCAAAAAATATCGCGAAATCGAAAAAATGACCCGGGGACAATACCGGGAGAAAGAAAAAGCAGTTGCCAAAGCCATCGAAGAGATAAGAGAGGTTCTAGCAGCGGACGGACAAAAAATAATCGATATTCATGGTCGGGCCAAACATTTATACAGTCTCTACTTAAAACTTCTTAGACACCATATGAATATTGCCCGGGTTTACGATTTGGTGGCTCTGCGGATTATTGTGCCGGAAGTGGCGAATTGTTATGAAACCCTGGGTGTAATTCATAAACACTATCGGCCCTTAATCGGCAGGATAAAAGACTATATTTCCTTGCCAAAACCCAACGGATACAGAAGCTTACATACTACAATTTTCGGCCCATTAAAAGAAATAATCGAAGTTCAGATCAGGACTACCCAAATGCACTATGAAGCGGAATTTGGTATTGCCGCTCACTGGATATACAAGGAAGACAGAGGGTTTTACAGTTATTTTATGCCGAAGAACAAACCGGTAAGACATATTAATTTAAAAGAATTAGAATGGATTAAGCAGTTACAAAAATGGCATACGGAGATCGGAGGAGATTCAAAAGAATTTTTCAGGAGTCTTAAAATAGATTTTTTTCAAGACAGAATTTTTGCTTTCACTCCCAAGGGAGACGTAATAAATCTGCCCGAAGAGGCTACTCCGGTGGACTTTGCCTATCTTGTTCATACGGAAGTGGGCAACTCCTGTATAGGAGTTAAAATTAATGGCCAAAAGGTGTCCTTGGATTATCGAATTCGGAACGGTGAGGTAGTTGAGATAATTACCAATAGATCCAAAAAGAACCCCGATCGAAAATGGCTCGACTTTGTCAAAACCAGTCAGGCAAAAAGCAAAATTAAACAATGGTTGAGAAAAACAAGCAGAAGCGGACTAAAAAATAGCAGGGTGCAATAAATTTCAAATCCCAAGCTCCTACCAGTTGGCAGGTAGGCAATATTAAGTAGAACCTCGAATCGGAATTTCCAAGAAATTGGAATTTAAAGTTTCGGATTTATAAAATTTTAGCAGGATGATTTTTAATAAAAATAAAAAAAGTAGGACAATAATTCCAAGAAAAAATGTTGTCCGCCGAAATCAACAGCCTTCCTGGAAGAGTTTTAATACTCAGAGAAGGCGCCCTGGTATGCGAAAAAGAATTTTGGTGAACATCAGAACCCCCAAATTGGGTATTTCGGATCTTCGGCTTTTCGCGTTAAGAATAACTTACAATATTCTATTCTTGCTTTTAGCAGCAGGCGTAGTTTATTTTTTATTTTTTTCCGAGTGGCTTCAAATAAGCAATGTTTTGGTAGAGGGCAATAAAATTACCGATAAAAAACTTATTTTGGATGCGGTAGAACCATTTTTACATAAAAAAACTCTTTTTATCTTTCCTTCTAATAATTTTTTCTTTATCCCTACCGGACAAATAGAGAGAGAAATAGCAGCTAATTTTAAAAGAATTAGCAAAGTAAATGTAAGTCGGGGTTTTCCGAATTCCTTGGCGATTAGAGTGGAGGAAAAAAAAGCGGTGCTTTTGTTTTGCAGTAATAATGGTTGCACTTGGGTAGATGAGGAGGGGATAGCTTATAACCAAAGTTCGTACGCGGAAGCGATTGCCGACAGCGGCGGGCAGGGGGAAGAATCTCCTCCGCCTAAAGCCGGCGACGTGGTAATTGTGCAAGACAACTCTCACAGCCAGTTAGCTCTCGGTCAACTGGCTACGGATCCGGCCTATGTCGATTTTGCGAATAGAGTATGGCGTTCTTTTGCCGAAAAAACTGGCAAAGAGTTGGCTTTTCTTTCTACTCCGCTTCCTTCGGCTCAGGAGATCCGGGCTCACACAAAAGAGGGGTGGACAGTCTATCTCGATACCACTTTGGATTTGGATAAAAATCTAACCTTGCTTAACCGATTGATAAACCAAGATCTTAAAGAAAAAGAAGGAGATACGGTTTGTCTCGATTACATAGACCTTAGAGTGGTAGACCGGGTTTTCTATAAAACGAAAGATAATTGTGGCAGTGGAAAAGAGGAACAAAATCTAGAGGCGAGCAATCTAGATAATCGAGAGGAGCAAGAAATCAATAAGGAGCAAGAGATCAAGGCGGCGGATACTGCCTCGCCGCCAAAAACTGATAAAAAAAAGAAGAAGAAAAAGAAAAACTAAGCGTAAAATTAAAACTTTGCTTGAAATAAACATATTTTTTCGCTTTTATTAAGGTAGCTTTAATTAGTTTAATCTAATTACTTTTTAAAGTCCCTATGAAAAAATCCGAAATTTTGTTCAATGCTTTTTTGGTTCCCTTGGATTATGCAGTTATAGTCTTGGCTTCTATTACTGTTTACTATTTACGTTTTTATGACCCAATAGTAGAAAGTTATCCGCTGCTTTACCAGTTAAAATTCGGCAGATATTTTGAAATAGTTTTAATCGCGGCGCTGGTGGTTGTGGCAATTTATGCCATAGAAGGACTCTATTCAATGAAAGTTACCCGCAGCATGCTGAAAGAATTCTTAAAGATATTTAGCGCGACTTCTTTGGCGCTTATGCTTTTTATCGTAGCAGCTTTTATTGACCGGTATCTTTTTTCTTCCCGATTTATTTTAATCGGCAGCTGGATTTTGATTACTATTTTTGTTTCCATAGAACGCTTTTTGGCAAGATATTTACAGCGAAAATTCGCTAAATGGAGAGGAACGGGGATTCACCGTATCTTGATTGTCGGGGTTAACGATATTAGCGATAAAATAATTAATTATATTAAATGCCACCCCAACTCTCCCTATAAAATAGCGGGCAGGCTGGCCGATTTTAACGAAGAAAAGCTGTTTAAATATAAGGATCGAATAGACGAAGTGATCCAATGCGACCCCACTATTACCAATAATCACGCCAACATACTGGCCCATTTTTGCGAGCTTAACCGGATTGACTTCAAATACGTGCCGAATCTTTTCGCGGCGCGCGCGACCAATATTGAAATAAGAAGTATCGCGGGTTTTCCCGTGGTAGAAATCAAAAGAACTCCGTTGGATGGGTGGGGAAGAGTGATCAAGCGTTTGACTGATATAATTCTTGCGATCTTGTTAATGATTATTCTCTCGCCGGTATTCTTGATTTTGGCAATAATTATTAAATTGGATAGCCACGGCCCAGTCTTTGTTCGTTTAAGCCGGGTTTCCCAAGGGAAAAAGTTTAAAATGTTAAAGTTCCGCTCGATGGTAAGTAACGCCCATCAAATAAAAAAGAAGTTAATGAGCCTTAACGAAAGAAAAGACGGGCCGCTTTTTAAAATGAAAAATGATCCGCGTGTCACCAAATTCGGGAGGTTCTTGCGCCGCACGCGGCTGGACGAATTTGCCCAACTCATCAATGTCTTAAAAGGAGAAATCAGTTTGGTCGGCCCCCGGCCTCACGAACCGGAAGAGATAGACCAGTATAAGTCTCACCACCGCAAAGTCCTGACGATAAAATCCGGAATTACCGGTATGGCACAAGTTTCCGGCAGCTCCAAATTAAGTTTTGAAGACGAAGTGGGCCTCGATACTTATTATATCGAAAATTGGTCTTTGCGGCTTGACTTCGTCATCCTTGTAAAAACTCTCATCATCTTTGTTACCCGCGACCGGAACGCGTGTTAGGTTTGGTTATTTTTCTTTTAGATAAACTCTAAACCTCTCCCAACCCAAAATCCACCTTTGGCTTTTCACGCCAAAATTCAAATTTTGGCTATCGATAAAGGCGTAATTGTTTCTTTTTTTCATAATAACCCCATTCTACCACGCCAATCATTAAAAACTTATAAAAAAATATTAACTGAACCTCAGGAGCCCAAAGTATTGTGAAAAATGAAAAGCAGGAATAGAAGTAAGAGTCAAAGTTCTTTAACAAACAGTACTTGCATCGCAAGCAAAAACTATACGAAGAAAGATCAGTTCAGGAGGAAAAGAGAAATGTCTGATTATTTAGTTGTCGTTGTTTGTTTTGTTCTATTGATTTTTATTCTTAAATTAGAAAGACAAGATCAGAGGAGAAAAGTTACAACTTCAAAAAACGAAGAGCTTATCGTCGGCTCTAATTATAGAGAGAAGGCAGAAGCAATAGTAAGAAAAGACAAGATAGAGGCAAGTATAAGAAAAAAATTTATTGAATTGTACGTGAATATTGGTTCCGAACTTGCTGTTATTGCCCTTTTCGAAGAGGCACCCAAAGAGCTATTTGAATGTATCGGACTATCCCAATGGATAGAAATTTATAGGAAAGCTCCTGAAAATTCAGAGGTTCAAAAGTATGCCACAAGCAAAATTAAGACCATAGAAGATCCTGACTTAGATAAGTACAACAGCTTAATATCATGGTATTTTTATGAAGGCGTTAAATCAGAGAGTAGATATAATACTCTTCATGAAGCAATACTTGAAAGGATAAGCCGGTTGAATAGAGACGTTGAGTTTTGGTGTAGGGTTTGCTTAGACGCAGCATGGGGCAGGTACTTATACTTTGAACCTTACAGTAAACACGACACTTATCAAGAAACAAAGCTTTATGAAATTGAAAAAGGTGGTTTGCTCTCAACAAAACTTTTCAATGTTGCTTATGGTAAAATCATCGAGGCTACAAAGGAATTCAATAATAACTTCGAAAAATGGTGGGATTTTTGGAAAGTTATGAAGGAACAATTGGAGCACAGAGAGCTTTCAGAGAAAAAAATATCCATACTGAGAGTTATTCAGGTGGGACTATTTAATAGTGCAAAAAGTTTCTGTCAGTGGGGGATGGTTTATAATGAATTTCTTCGAGACGATTTTTATTCAAAGGATTTTTATGTAGAATCGACAAAATTTCAAAGGGAAGTTCTTAAAAAACTCTCTAGTTGAAGTGCTAAAAATATTTTGATTATAACAGGCGCTATGAAAATAGTCGCCTTTTTTCTTTTGACAAAAATGTCACCTGCGATAAAAACGCGGTCTAGGATTTCGTCCTCTCCCCCGTGTCAAAGCACGGGACAAGCTTACTAGGAGGGGGCTAGGGATGGTTTATTTTTCAGCAAATTGACTTGCTGTTTTTTTGTATTATTATTAATTTAATAATTTATTAAATTAATAAAATGTTAAAAGATAATAAAAACATAAGAGATAGAGAGCTGGTTAAAATAAGAGAAAACTTTCAGGTAACCATCCCCAACAATTTGCGTCGTTTAATTAATCTCGGGGTGGGGGACTATGTAGAAGTTAACATAAAAGACGGCTATCTCATAGTAAAACCAGTGAAAGTCGTTTCTTCCGACCAGGAATATTTTTATACAAAAGAGTGGCAGAAAGGAGAAGTGGAGGCAGATAAAGATATTGCTACAGGCAAAGTGGTGGGTCCTTTCAAAAACGCCAAGGAAATGCTCGCAGCGCTTAAAAAGAAAAAATGAAGCCCTATTTAACTAAGAAGTTTATTAAAGATTATAAGTCTTTGCCGAACGATATTCAAAAAATCGCGGACAATCAATTGGCTTGTTTGCTGAAAAATCCAAGGCACCCATCGCTCAAATTAAAAAAGATGCAGGATTCTAGAGACATTTGGGAAGGAAGAATTAATTATACTTACCGCTTCACGTTTCATTGGGAAGGAAAAAACTGTATTCTCCGCCGGGTCGGCACTCACGATATTCTCAAGAAACCTTAATTAATTTTTGTAACTAACTGAGTATTTTGCATGGAGAGTTTTGAAACAAAAGAAATAAAAATTATCCAAGGGAGCGAAGCAATAGAATCCAAATTATTAAATCGTGGTGTTTGGGCGGATAAACTTGAGAATGGTCAGCAATTGCCAAATTGTCAGAATTAAAAGGGAAGACCGAATGTGGCGGGGCAATACCTGATGCAATAAATTGGTTTAGAGTCGACTTATGTCGGTGGAATTAGTATGATTAATGAAAAAGACGATGAGGAATTTACGGAACTAAAACACGTGCTAATTTTTTGTCTTTTACTCGGCTCCTATTGACTAACTGGTTTAGCGGTGGTATTGATTAACGTTCAGAAAAAAAGCATTAAAAAGCTTTTTACGAATACAGGAGGAAAAGGAATGAATAAATTGGTGCTCTTATTACATTCGGGGTACCTCTTTTTGTGGGTAGAAAAGTATTTGATTCTCTTGACTAAAGTAAACAGCTGAAACATTAGGAGCAGCGTAGTTTTTTAATCGCGCTGTATTTTATTGGGAGGTTGTTTGTGAAAAAGGATATTCAGGGTTAAAATAAACGGAAATATTTCGCTTAATATTTAAAATATAAAAATGGGATACGAAGATTTTATGGAGGCGGGTACCAAGGCGCAAACTAAGCGAAAAGAGGAGAGAGAAGGGGAAAGTGTCAACGAATTAATATTCAATGATCCGAAAAGCGCCTACGTCGCAGGCGAAATCTTCGCAAGAAATCAGCAAAATGGAATCGAAATCGCGGAAAAAATTATCCAAGGAATCCCCTTAGATGACGCGGAAAATCAAGAATTAATGGAAATGCGCAGCGAAATAGTAAGGATTAAAAGAGACGTAGAAGGTGTTTATGATATGATGGAACAAGGGAGAATATTGGAGGAGCTCGTTTCGGTTGACTGGTATTTCTCCGAGATTAGAAAAAGTGTGGGCCTTAACAATATGTCCTCGGTTATTAAATTCGAAGACCTAGTCCAAATGAGATTAAGCGATGAAGCAGCTTTTGGACAATTGATGATAAATTGTCAAAGCTACAAAGATTCGTTTGAAAATTTTACAGAGACGGGGCAAGATAGATTAAAAAAATATGTAAAAAGATTCGGAATATCCCAGTATAAAATAGAAGAATTAATGGAAATACCTTTAACCGAGGAAGAAAAATTAAGGGAAAAAATAAGAGAAATAATTAAATCCAAGTTACATCTTTTGAGTATTAAAAAAATTTATCAGCCAGAAAACGAGCTAATGGAAATATTAAAAGAGGAAAGAAGGGCGAGAACAAATTTGAACGTCGAGAGACACGATGTCGCGACAAGTTTGAAAGATATTTTAGTCAACAATGATGCAATCAAAGACAGAATTGACCAGAATATGGCTAACCTAAACGCTCAAATCCCCGAAAAAATTAAAAAGGAACTTACCTACAAAGATTCAGGCGCTTTGTTCAAGGAGGTTTTGGGGCTAGCCGACGAGCATAGATTTCCCGGCGAAGAAGACGAGAAAGAACTAATTAAATATTGGGAGGAAGAGTATAAACCAACGGTCGCAAAGGATTTATTAGGCAACGATAATTTATCGGAACAGGAGATCGAAGACTATTGGAAAAATTTGAGAAGCGCAGAATTTATCGATGAGCAAAACAGATGTTTTGATGAATATAAAAATAACTTTGTTGGTAAAAGAGAAGAAAGGAATGAAGGATTTTGGTTCGAAAGGGTGGTTAATTTGATTAGAAATTTTTTAGGAGGCAAGACTATAGAAGAGGTTAACCCTACATTGAGAAGCAAATTATCCAAAACGAAAAAGCGTCCGCCGCAACAAGGACAGAGAAGAAGGAGAGATCCTCAGGTGTAGGGCATAAAAAGAAAAATTTTTTCGATATAAATTAATCAGGGGTTTCTTGGTCCTCCCTCTGACCAGGAAGGAATAATAATCCGGCTTTCTGTTTCTGTTTTTTACTGGGTATGACTTTGTCTCTCTTTCTCAACTAATAATTTTTCAAAAGCTGTTTTCTGCTCAGGTTTTTCAATGTCAGATAGTATTTTTTCTTTGTTTTTGACTAAATTTTCCACGATAGATTCTTTCAACCCCCTGACAAAACGCTCGTCCCCCAACAGGTTGGCCCAGTTGATATTTTTCGCGAAAGAGTCAATAGCACCGTCGTCCTCAAAAGTTTGCATATGAAGCTGGTTGATTTCTATCGGCCGCATATCTTTTATGTATTTGCCGAGTAACCCCTTTTTTTCTTCCTCGTTAGAAATTCTCCATTTACCGGAAATTTGGTCGAAAGCAACTAATCCAACCTGCGACAGGTTATGTGATTTTCTCGCATCTCCATCCGCGGCTCGCATTCCACTAATAACTTCACCTTCGGACGTCCGTTCTTTCATTTTTTCGACAACCTGTTGTCGAATTTCTTCAGGGGCTTTTTTCCTTCCTTCTTCAATAGGTATTCGGTCCCTTCTAGAAATTTCCAGGGCCACTCTTTCTAGATCGTGGCTGTTTGCCATTTTTTGCATTAGATCGCCGAAAATTTTTCCGCCGGAAGCGGCTATTTTTCTTAAGAGAGCAATCTGCATAGATCTATCGCCATCACCTCTTCTGAACATAGCTACCATCTGCTCCGGGGTAAGTTTTAACTTATCTAAATATTCATTCCTGTTTTTCACTTCCTTTTCTTTTTCCAATTTCAGAGTAAAACTTTGCCAAAAATCTTCATATTTTTTCTTTTCGGCAAGAATTCGTCCTTCATCAATATATTTCTGAGAGATGAAATTGCCATCAGGACGACCTTTTATAACTTCATCGTATATTTCTTCAGCAATTTTTTTCTTATCTTTCTTGTTTTCAGAAATCTGACCCGCTAGAATAGTGGAAGTTGAATTTATTTTTTGTTTTGTTTCGTCCATACCTTTTAGGTCTCTCGCGGCTTCATATTCTTTATATTTCTTAAGTAATTTTTGCAGTTCCCTGTTGCCATCTCTCAAACTAATTTCAGCGTTATCCGCGGCGAGCTGCTTGGCGTCTCTTCTCCTGCGACGGGTAAGGTAATGGACGGAGTCTTTTCCGAGCTCACGTAAAGAAGATTCCGTCCCCTCGAAATATTCAGCGTTCTTATTTTTTAAGTAACTGGCTAACTCTTTTTTCATCGTTTGGGGAGTCATTAAGGCCAAGCCTTTCCTCCATCTCATTATCCACTTGTCTTTGGACTCCACTTTCTTATTCAAGTTGTCTATTTGGCTCTTTCTTTCTTTTGCCAAAACAGGATCTTTGTTTTCTTCCGCCAAAACCATCTGTTTAGTTAAATTCTCAATTTTTCTTTTACGTCTCCCCTGAAGAGCTTGCATAGTGAATTGATTCAATCTCCCAAAGATGCTAACAGTGTGACCGAATCCTCGAGAAAGTTTTCCCGGTAAACGCGTGGTACTGTTTATCAGTCCGTCTAAACTCTTCGCGCCCTTGATGCCGAACCGGTTAGCGATGATAATGCCGGCCCAAAGGGTGATCACAATAGTGCCCATTTCGAACACAATATTCATGTTTTTCGCGATGAAAGAGAAAAACAGGTATTTAATATCGCCGTTATTAGGAATGTTGTTTCCTATTTCATTAAGCTTAGTGGCATTGGTTACTGTGCTTGACAATTTAAGGCCGAGCCAAAGAAAAAATATCAGAATAGGGCCCGTAAAAGCATATTTAGTGAGTGTCTCCAGCCAGGAATTCCAATGCTTTTCTGTCTGTGGCAATACACTAAAAAGAAAAGCCACTGGGGTTAAAATCAATAAAACCCAAAGGCCGACAATCCGGACCATCAGGACGACGGCTATCGAGAACAAAGTTATCGTGAGCGCCAAAGACATGACTATCAAAGAAGCAATCTTGGTTATTTCGGTAACAGCTTCCCCCACACTCATCGTCAAAAATTTGGTAGCCTCATCAAAAAGACTATTAATCTGTGCAACAGATCTTCCTGCCCCTAAGCTGCTTTGAAGCTTGTCTAAAATTTTGGTGCCGGGTGCAAAAGATCCGCTAGAACCCTTGATGCCGTCCCATATGGTGTACATTATCACTTGAGAGAAGTCTATTAACACTCCCGCGAGTACCAAGCCAAAGTTCGTCAGGAGTGCCGCTATGACTAGTTTGGTAAGTAAACCGCGAGTGTTTGAATCTCCCAACATAGTCTTAATCGCTATATACATTAGCACGAAGAGATAAAGCATATTGCACAAGTTCGCCAGCAGTTGAGCGGCGTTCCTGACGAATTCCTTGGTGGTAAAGCCGCCCAAATATCCATCTTTGCTTACAAACAAAGGATCCAAAATTATTTCCAATATTTTTTCTGAGAGTAGGGTGAGGCCGTAGAAAATGGAATACACAACCCAAAGAACGAGGTATATTACTGCTAATATGGAGTTAATGATGTACCCCGCGACAGCTTTTGCGAGGCTTGCAATCCAGCCTCCGGAAGCACCACCGGAGTATGAGATAACGCCATCTTTTACAATCCCGTTAATAATATTTGAAGCGTCAACCACTTGGTTTGGAGAGCCAGCTGTTTGCCATTCACCGGTTTGGAGAAGTTCGGTCAATTTTGATTGGGTTACCCAAATGACATTGCTTGTGTGAGAATTCAGAATTGCCGTAACAGATTCCGTTGCGGCGTTTGAAGAGTTTTTTGATATCAAAAAACTCCCCCCGGGAGAGATAGGTGAAAAGATAGCCAGCAATATGAGCAAGGTTGTAAATATGGCGACTTTCGGATTTTTAATTTTATTTACCAGGCCTTTCATTTTTATTTTGTTTTTTATTGCAGGCTTACTTTAAATCTCTTGCTCTTGGAGGGCAACATCGTTAACTCTTCTGTTTAGAATATTAATCTTTTGATCATTGTCTCCCTCTTCGCTTTCTTTTTCGCGGCGGGCTTTGGCGGTGGCGTGCCAAAGCATTACAATAGAGAGCGATTCCAGCGGTAACCAAGACATTCCCGGAATAATTTCGAAAAAGTTTAATATCAAGAAAGCTATCCAAATGCCGACTTTATATTTTATTCTACCTCGAAATAATGTTCCATAAAACAATATCGGCCAAGCTACGACATTTACGATAGTCCCGATGATTGGAATGAAGTCGACCAAATCGACAAGAATGGCCAACCCCAGTAAATAAGGAAAAGAAGAAGTATCGCCCGCTTCAATTTCTTCCCGGATTTCACGTCCAGCGCTAAGGGATTGGGCTAGACCCTTTACTAAATGACCTTTTTCCACTTCCACCATGGCACCGGCAATTTTCCTGTCTTTTCGGGCACTTTGTTTCTTGTCCCATTCTTCTATTTGTTTTCGGTATCTAGGATCAATGTACTGCTGTCGTCTTAATAAAGCCAAACTTTGCTCAAGCATTTTTTGGTTTGAGTTTTATGGTGTAATAATATAGATAAATTATGTATTTGTTAATTTGTTTTAACTTGAATTCAATAGAAACAGCTTATGAGCAAATCATTCGTGCATCTTCACGTCCACTCGCATTATTCTTTGTTGGATGGTATGGCAAAAATCGGGGATTTGGTAAAAAAAGCCAAAGAGCTGGGAATGCCGGCTTTGGCTCTGACTGATCACGGCAATATGTATGGCGCAATCGAATTTTACGAAAAAGCTAAAGAAGCGGGTATAAAACCAATTGTGGGGGTGGAGGCTTATGTTACCGAAGACCACCGGAAAAAAGGCGGCAACGATAAGGCGGAAAAACCCGCTCACTTGGTATTGTTGGCCAAAAACAGTGTGGGCTATCGTAATCTGCTAAAAATTACCAGTGCCGCTTATTTAGAGGGATATTACTATAAGCCCCGTATTGATAAAAATATTTTACGACATCACTCAGAGGGATTGATCGCTCTTACCGCCTGTGCTGCCGGGGAAATTCCCCGTTTAATAGGGCTAAAAAAATACGACAAAGTTCTCGAAAAAATAAAGGAATACCAGCAAATATTCGGCAAGGAAAACTTTTTTTTGGAGCTCCAGCCTCATCGGCAATATGTTGAGATTAACGAAAAAATAAAGGAATTTTCTTTAAAAACCGGCGCCCCGCTTGTTTCCAGTAGTGATATCCACTATGTGAATTTGGAGGATAAAGAAGCCCAGGACGTTTTACTCTGCGTACAGTCGGGCAAAAAAATTGACGACCAAGACCGATTAAGTTTGCGTGATTTCGACTTGTATTTTAAAACCGCGGAAGAAATGCGCAGTTCTTTTATGGATGTTCCGGAAGCGGCCGATAATACCTTAAAAATCGCGGATATGTGCGATTTGGAGCTTACTCTCGGAAAATCTTTACTGCCAACTTTTCCTACTCCGGAAGGCCAAAATCCCGATGACTATCTTTTCGCCCTGTGTAGTGAGGGGGTCAAAAAAAAATTAGGCCAAGAAGTCGACCAACTGGAAGCGGAAGCTAAAGAGCGTTTTCAATTTGAAATTGATACGATTCGCCGGATGGGTTTCTCCTCTTATTTGTTGATTGTGCAGGATTTTGTTAACTGGGCAAAAGGGCAGGGAATAGTGGTTGGTCCGGGAAGAGGCTCGGCCGCCGGCAGTTTAATTTGCTTTCTTTTGGGAATTACTGAAATAAATCCGCTCAAGTATAATCTTTTGTTTGAGCGTTTTTTAAATCCCGACCGTATCAGTATGCCCGATATCGACGTAGACTTTGCGGACGACCGCCGGGATGAAGTAATCGAGTATGTGGCGCAAAAATACGGCCGGGAGAAAGTAGCCCAAATTATAACTTTTGGGACTATGGCGGCTAGAGCATCGGTGCGCGACGTTGGCAGGGTCTTGGGTTATCCTTACGAGTTATGTGATCGGGTGGCCAAGATGATTCCTATGATGACCGATTTCAAAGAAGCGCTAGAAATCGCCAAAGACTTGCGGGAACTTTACGAAAAAGATCCGGCCATTACCCGATTGATAGACCTTGCCAAACGATTGGAAGGGGTGGCCCGCCACGCTTCGCGCCACGCTTGCGGAGTAGTCATTGCGCCGGAAAGACTCGATAATTACGCGCCCCTCCAATACGCGAGCAACGAAGACAAAACCGTTATCACCCAATACGAAATGAAATCCGTGGAAAAAATAGGCCTCTTGAAAATGGATTTTTTGGGGCTGAAAAACCTTACTTTAATCCAAAATACTATCAACATTATCAAACGCCGGTACAAAGTGAGTATTGATTTGGGTGAGATAATGTTGGACGACCCCAAGGCTTTTACTCTTTTCCAAAAAGGAGAAACTACCGGATTTTTCCAATTCGAATCTTCCGGAATGCGCCGCTATCTTAAAAAATTACACCCGACTTCTTTTGAAGATTTGATAGCGATGGCCGCTCTGTACCGTCCGGGACCGCTCAACTCGGGAATGGTGGATGAGTTTATCGCGCGCAAGCACGGCAAGAAAGAAATCAGCTACAGCCATCCTTCAATGAAAGAAGCTTTAAAAAATACTTATGGGGTAATTGTCTATCAGGAACAAGTTATGCAGCTTTCCAAAGATATGGCCGGTTTTACCGGCGGGGAAGCGGATACGCTGAGAAAAGGAATGGGTAAAAAAATAGCGGAGCTAATTCTAAAATTAAGGGAAGATTTTGTCAACGGTTGCATCAAAAAGGGGGTTAGCAAGGGTATTGCCGAAAAAGCGTTTACCGATATGGAAAAATTTGCCGAATATGGTTTTAACCGCAGCCATGCGGCTTGCTACGCGATGATCGGTTACCAAACCGCTTATCTCAAGGGTAATTATCCAGCGGAGTTTATGGCTGCTTTGCTTACGGCCGACCAAAACGATACCGACCGGATCGCAATTGAGGTTGAAGAATGCCGCCAGCTTAATATACCCGTTTTATCTCCTTCCGTAAACAATAGTTATCGAGGTTTTACGGTTGTCGAAGAGCCTGTTTCCCCGGCTGAATCGGCTTCAGAAACAAAAAAAACGCTTATTCGCTTCGGCCTACGAGCGATAAAAAACGTGGGGGAAAATATCGTAAATGTTATGGTCACGGAACGCAAAAATAAAGGAAAATTTTTAAGCATCAGTGATTTTTTGAGAAGAGTGCAAAATAAAGATTTAAATAAAAAATCCTTAGAAAGTTTAATTCGGGCTGGGGCAATGGATGAGTTGGGCGAAAGAGGCCAATTGCTCGGCAATATAGACCGGATGCTATTATTTCATAAGCAGCAGATGAGCGATATTGCCAGGATGCAATCGGGTCTTTTTGGGGCGGAAATTCAAGATCTTACTTTAACTCCGGCTCCTCCGGTTCAAGAAGAACAAAGACTGGCTTGGGAAAAAGAATTACTGGGGTTGTTTGTCTCCGGGCATCCCTTGAACGGCTATCGAGAAATGCTTGGAGAATATGCCACGCCGATAACGAGTCTAAACTTTAAAGACGATCGGAGAGACGTGCGAATCGGAGGAGTAGTGGGCGTGATGAAGAAGATTTATACAAAAAGTAACGATTTAATGATATTTGCCGAGCTGGAAGATTTAGTGGGAAAGTTGGAAGTTATCGTTTTTCCCCGGACGTTAGCCGCAAGTAAAGATCTTTGGTTTTCCGGAGCCAAGCTAGTGGCAGAAGGACGGGTCAGCACAAAAGACGACAGTATAAAAATATTAGTAGAGAAAGTTTACAAAGTGGAGGATTTCGCGAAGATGGTGAGCGAAGGAAGCGTGGCGAAAGAATATGTTAGTCACAGGAAAAGCGGAGCGAATAATTGGTGGGGAAAGAATTCCAATAATACCGGGGAAACCTCTACAGCGGGCTACTCTTCTTTCCCAAATAAAAAGATTCAAGAGGTTTCGCCCGAAAACGGTTTGCAAAAAAACGAAACCAACGGCTCTACCGAAATAATTCCATTCGGCACTTTATATGTTCGTCTAGATAATTCTCTCAATCTAGAATTAATCGTTCCCCGCTTGAATTTAATTTTAACCAATTCGATCAAAGGCGATGTTTCGGTAATTTTAAAGATGAAAAACGGGAAAAATAATTCCGTAAAAGAGCTTAAAACAAGCTTTTCTGTAAAATTTACCGAGAATCTGAAAAAAAGATTAGAAGAGATTTTGGGTAAAAACAGGGTGGATTGGTCGGAATAAAGCGGTTTCTATAAAAGTAAAATTATTTATATTTATGAACGTTTTTAAGCCCATTTTTAAACCCAAGAGAGTGCCAAAGCTAGGGGACTCTTTAAAGGGAACGGTGGAAAGAAAATTTCTTTGGAGGGCGATTGATGCGGGCCGAGTAGGGGAAATATTCAAAGAACTGAGCAAAAAAATCGAAGAGTTGGAAGACTGCCGCATGGTTTCCTGGAGAGAGGGAAAATTAAAAATCAAAGTCGGGTCTTCCGTGCAAAGACAGGAGATAATTTTAAACCAAAAGAAGCTAAAAGAAGAGATGAAAAAAAAAGGAGTAGAGTTGAAGGAAATTAAAGTAATTTTTTAGAGACAAAAAGGTTTGTCAAACAAATAGTAGCGATAATACTGCTCCAACGATCAAAAATGGCCCGAAGGGAAGGGCGGTTTTCATTTTGGCGCGGCCGGAGAGAATGAGAACTATACCCAAGATCGCCCCCAACTCAAAGGCCAAAAATAAGGCGACAGCGGTTTTAAAAAAACCCAGCAAAAGACCTAGAAAAAAAATCAACTTTACGTCTCCCATCCCCATCCAAGTTTCATTACTGAAATAAACAATTAGAAAAAAAACAAAAGCGGCAATCAGGCCTGCGATTAAACCGGAGCCCAGGCGGGATTCGCTTAGGAAGGTCAGAAAAAACTGCAACGGCCTTTCCGCGACAGTTGTGGCGCTATCGGGCACAAAAACTTGGCTTGGGAAATATGATTTTAAGTGGACCACTTTAACGTAAAAATTTTCCGGTTCCCACCCGAGAAAAGCAGAAACGCTTAGCGGAAAAAATTCCCCGGGCGAATATTTTTTAGCCAGGCCGGTCACCTCTAGGATAAAACTAAGGTTTTTGGGAATAACGGCGATTAAAAGCAGGGCATCGGCCAAAATATTGTAAAAGGTCGCGGTTATGACACCCGCGAAGATAAAGGAATCCGGAATCAGCATATGTTTCAAATCGTAAACCAAAATAACGATTAGAATTGAAGACATCGTCCAAAGAAAAAATAATTCGAAAAATTTCAGTTCGAAATTAAGAGAAGCCAATGAAGGTCCTGCTCCATATCGGGACAAAAACGTCATTAAACCGGCAATTCCAAAATAATGTCCGAGCCAATCGTTTAATAAATTATTAAATAACAGGTAGGCGGAGCCAAAAAAAGCCAAAGCCGTAAGCATTTCAACAAAGGGATATTGGCTGCTGATTCTTTTTCGGCAAAAACGGCAGCGTCCGTTAAGGATTAGGTAACTAAGCAGGGGAATATTATCGTACCAAAGGAGTTTCTTTTTGCATTTCGGGCAATATGATCTCCCGCCAAAATCTTTCTCTTTTTCAGTCCGAAAGATGACGACATTAAGAAAACTGCCGATCACTAGACCAAGCAGGGTACTCAAAAAATAAATAAATAGGGAGCTCATCGTTAACTATCTAAGGGTAATACAAAAATATTACAGCATTTTTACTTTAGTGCTATACTTTATGTACTGGATTATGGTTGTTATCCTGGGCGAGTTATAATTAAATGGCTATTTTGCCTCGGCTGAAATTAAATTTTCTCCAATAAAACAAAAATGGACAAAAAATCAAAAATATTTTTTCTAGTGTTTTTTGCCCTGATCTTGGGTTCGGTAGCCGTGACGTATTACCGAATTATGATTAAACGCGATTATATTATCTCCGCCCAACAAGAATGTGACCCCGTCACAGAAGCTTGCTTTGTGAGTGCTTGTGATCCGGAGAGCGATGAAGAATGCGCCGCTACGCCCGAAGAAGAAAGAACCACTTATTACAAAATTATCAAAAAAAACGCCAAAAATATTCCCCCTTGCGATCCTCACGCCAACGAATGTCCGGAACAATTGTCTTGTGAGCCCGGAGAAGAGGAATGTGAATATACATTGTGCGACGAAGAAAATGTACCCGATACGGAAGAATGCAATGATCCGGCGGTGTATAACGCCCAAAATCCCAACTCGGTTGGCGAAGAGAAATTGGAAGGCGCTTCCGCAAATGGTGAGGAATGATTTTTTTGAATTGGAATAAGACTTTTAATTCAAGTATGGGGTTATAAATTATAAAGAAAGTTAAACTTAATGATATGAGCAACCAAAAAGAAAGAGTTTTTTCGGGTGTTCAGCCTACAGGAGATCTGCATATCGGTAATTATGTAGGAGCGCTGAAATTGTGGGTCCAAAATCAAGATTTATATGACAACATATTTTGTATTGTTGATCTCCATGCGCTTACTATTCCCGAAAGAATAAATCCAAAAAATTTGAAGCAGCATGTCAGGCAAGTGGCTGCTTTGTATTTAGCTTGTGGTATTAACCCAAAAAAGTCTACAATATTTGTGCAATCAGAAATTCCCGCACACTCTGAAATGGAGTGGATTTTAAACTGTGTTACGCCTATCAGCTGGTTAGAAAAAATGACTCAATATAAAAGTAAAGCCGGGAAGCAAGGAACCATTGGAGCAGGCTTGCTTAATTATCCCGTGCTTATGGCAGCAGATATATTGCTTTATGATACCGATTTGGTGCCTGTTGGAGATGATCAGAAACAACACGTAGAGTTAACCAGGGACATTGCCAAGAGATTCAACTCTTTATTCGGAAAAACATTGAAAATCCCCAAACCTTTGATCAGGAAGAACGGTGCAAGGATAATGGGACTCGATAATCCAATCCAAAAAATGAGTAAAAGCACGGCTCTTGAAAAGAGCGAACATGCAATTTTTTTATTGGATAAACCGGAGATCATTAGAAAAAAAATTAGTAAGGCAGTAACTGATACCAGCAATAAAACACGGTTCAAAAATGCTTCGCCGGGTATAAAAAATCTTCTGACAATGTATGAAATATTTTCAAAAACCCCCAAGCGATTGATTGAAGAACGTTTTAGTAATAAGGGGTACGGTTTTTTGAAAAAAGAAGTGGCCGAGACAATTATTTACGAGATTAAACCTATTCAAGAAAAGTATAATCAAATTTTAAGAGACAATGCTTATCTAGAAAGTATTTTAAGACAAGGCAAGGCAAGAGTTTTGGAGTTATCGGACAAAACATTAAAAAAGGTTAAAGAAAAAGTAGGATTGAGGTAGATTGGGAAAACAAAAAAGGCGGTGCCGTCCTTAGACAACACCGCCTAGTTGGTCGATTACAAAACCTCCTTGTTAATGCGAGGTGGGTAGCTGTAGGTTAATTTATTCCTCCTTGCATTTCCAGCAACTCGCCGGCACCATTGTGTACCAGTAAGTCAGTCCTTTACTTTTTGTGTCCGGGTAAATCACCCGCTCCGTTATGAGAATGTAGTTTCTTTGTTCATTCTCCGGAATGCCCGCTGCCGTCATGGCCATTCGAAAACGTTCTTTCGAAGACATCTTGGCCAAAGCTTCTCTTGCGGAGATCTCTCTGCGGTTGAGAATGGAAAATCCTTTGTTGTCCGCTCTCTCGTGCTTAAAATCGATGTAGTCGACGTTCAAATCAATCTTCCAGTTGAATTCAAAATAGTCTTCAAGGCTTAAGCATTTGAAAGTTTTCATGGCCACATATTCAATTCCTTGGTCAATCATTAAGATTCCGCCTTCTTTATCCCAAACGACACCGGCGAAAGATCTCGATCCTGTCTGACTTGCTTGAGCGTGGGTTAAGGGGATTTGGAAAAATATCCCGACCAACGCGACGAGTGTTACGGCTACACAGAGGTTCCAGAATTTTTTCATAAGTTTCTCCTTCTTTCTATTCCTCGGGAATTTTTTGCGAGGCGTTTTGGCTTCCTTTCGTAGGAACGCAGTGTGTTGGGATTATTAAAAGACATCTCGCATAATCTCGCCTCGCCTGAGGTAATTCACTCCTGCCTGCCCAGCGGAGTTTTTCCGGGGCGGATTTACTCCAACACATTGTGTCCCTACGAATACAGCTTTTTAAGGAGCGGTTGGCCATTTCCTTATTTTTAGGCAACGCTTAATTATCGAAAATATTATGATTTTGTCAAGCAAATACGATATTCATTCGGCTATTTTCTTAGCTTACTTTTTGTATTTTAACTCCGTCTTTTCCTGCCGTTACCCTGATTTTGGCTCCTTCTTCCACTTCTCCCTTAAGAACCATCAGGGCAAGCGGGTTAAATATTTCATTTTGGATCAGGCGTTTAAGCGGCCGAGCGCCGAATATTGGGTCGTAACCCTTTTTGGTTAGCCATTTTTTCGCGCTTTCTTTGATTTCAATTTTAATTTTCTTGTTCTCCAAGCGTTTTTTGGCAAGTTCAATTTGAAGGTCGACAATGTCTCGGAGATCATTTTCCATCAAGGAATGAAAGATCACTATTTCGTCTATTCGGTTGATAAATTCCGGCCGAAAACTGTTATATAATGCTTCGGTAACTTTTTCCCGCATTTCTTTCTCCGAAAAGCCCCTCTTTTTTTTGTTGCTTACGAAACCAAAATCACCGGTGGCCCGGCTAATAATATCGCTGCCTATATTGGAAGTCATAATGATTACGGAGTTCGTGAAATCGACCGTTCTGCCCTTAGCATCAGTAAGACGTCCATCGTCAAGAACTTGCAAGAGAATGTTGAACACTTCCGGGTGGGCTTTCTCTATCTCGTCCATCAAGACAACCGAATAAGGCCGGCGGCGGATTGCCTCGGTTAACTGGCCGCCTTCTTCGTAGCCCACGTAGCCGGGAGGGGATCCGATTATTCGGGAAACCGTATGTTTCTCCATATATTCACTCATATCTAGACGAATAAAAGAATCTTGGCTGTCGAAAAGAAACTCGGCCAGGGTTTTTGCTAGCTCGGTTTTTCCTACGCCGGTCGGTCCCAAAAAAAGAAAAGAGCCAATTGGCCTGGAAGGCTCGGCAATTCCGGCTCGATTTCTTCTTATGGCATTGGCGACGGCTACAATCGCTTCTTCTTGGCCCACTACTTTCTTTTTGAGCTCGGCTTCGGTGCGAACCAATTTTACTTTTTCGCTTTTTAGCATCTTGGAAACAGGTATTCCTGTCCAGCGGGCAACCACTGCGGCAATATCTTCTTCAGAGACCTCCTCTTTGAGGATAGGGTTCTTTTTTTGAATTCGATCCAGTTTCTTTTGTAAAGATTGAAGCTCCTTTTCTTTTTCCGGGATCTTCCCGTATTTTATTTCCGCGGCTTTTTGGAAGTCGATTGCCCGTTCGGCTATTTCTGCGTCGCCCTTAAGCTTGTCGATCTCTTTCTTGCATTGCCGAATGCCGGTTATGATATCTTTCTCGTTTCTCCAACGAGTTTCCAAGCTATTACTTTTTTCTTTAAGCTCGGCTAATTGTTTTTCAATTTTTTTAAGCTTTTCCTTTGTATTAGGCTCCTTCTCTTTCCTTAGCGCGTGTTTTTCTATTTCCAGCCTTCTAATTTCCCGTTTAAACCGGTCCAACTCATCCGGCATACTCTCTATTTCCATTCGCAAGGCAGAGGCGGCCTCGTCGATGAGATCAATGGCTTTATCAGGCAGAAAACGGTCGTTAATGTAGCGGGTAGAAAGCTTAACGGCTGCTACAAGAGCGTCGTCGGTAATATGAACACCGTGGTGGACTTCATATTTTTCTTTTAATCCCCGCAAAATTGCGACAGTATCATTTATATTGGGCTCTTTAACCCAAATTGGCTGCAACCTTCTTTCCAGGGCGGCGTCTTTCTCGATGTGGCGGCGGTATTCCCGGGTAGTAGTGGCTCCCACGATCTTAATGAGCCCCCTTGCCAAAGAGGGCTTCAAGAGATTAGCGGCGTCCATAGCTCCCTCGGTAGTCGCGCCGGCTCCGACTAGCATATGGATCTCGTCAACAAAAAGAATAAATTTTCCGCTGCTGGCTTCAATTTCCTTTAATACGCTCTTAAGCCGTTCTTCAAATTCTCCGCGAAACTTGGTTCCGGCAATGAGCGCTCCTAAGTCAAGGGAATAAAGCTCTTTTTCCTTAAGGGTTTCCGGGACGTCTCCGGCAATAATTCTTTGGGCTAAGCCTTCGGCAATAGCGGTTTTTCCCGTTCCGGCTTCTCCGATAAGAACCGGGTTGTTTTTTGTGCGTCGGGAAAGCACCTGAATAATCCTTCGAATTTCTTCATCGCGCCCGATTACCGGGTCAAGCTTGTCTTCTCTGGCAAGTTTGGTTAAATCCTGGGCATATTTTTTTAGGGCTTGAAATTTTCCTTCCGGTTCGGGAGAATCAACTTTTTGGCCGGCCCGCAATTTTTCCAAGACTGCCAAAATTTGTCCGCGAGCTACGCCATTTTGGCGAAGAATTTCCCCGGTTTGGCCCTGGGAAACCAAAGCCAAAAAAAGATGTTCCGTACTGACGTATTCATCTTTGAGATTATGGGCTTCCTGGAGGGATTTAGTCAATACCGTCCCCAACTCAGGGCTTAAGTAGAGGGGGATATTATCGGAAACGGGAGTGCTGTTGCTTACTATTTTTAAGCTGTCCCTTACCGCCTGTTCTAAATGTCCCATATTTACCCCGATTCTTTCCAAAATTGCCAGGACGATGCTTTCTTCTTGGTGGATCAAAGCCCACAGCAAGTGGGGCGTATCAACTTGTTGCTGGCCAAGCTCTTTCGCGAGCATTTGGGCTTTTTGAAGGGCTTCTTGGCTTTTGATGGTGAAATTGTGAAAATCCATGGTTGCCGGCTTATGATTTATAATATAAAAATGGAAGCTTAGGTCAGATTTACTATTAAATTATAGCACGATAAGGTAACTAATAGCCAATAATTTTAAGAATGAAAAACCCTGCTAGATAGCAGGGTTTTTCTAACAGTCTTAATCAATCCGGGAACCATTCTATTTGCTCAAGAGCGCGTCTACTTTTGCTTTCAAATCCTCGAATTTAATAGCGCCGCTTACAAATTCGTCATTGATGAATATGGCGGGAGTTCCACTAATGTTATATTCCTTAGCCAATTCTTTGTCGGCATCGATGTCTCCTTGGAGTTTAGCGTTATCTAAACACTGATTAAACTTGGCTGCGTCAAGTTTGAGCTGAACTCCGTAGGTTTTAAATTTATCGTTATTTTCGGTATTTTGCCATTCGCTCTGCTTGGTAAACAAAGTATTGTACATATCCCAAAATTTACCTTGTTCTCCAGAACATTCGGCGGCCATCGAGGCATCGTTGGAGCGATTGTGGAAGCTGAGAGGAAGATTCTTAAAGGAAACTTTGATCTTGTTTTTGTAATCACCTGTCTTAATCAGTTGGTCTAAAGCATCGTAGAACATTTTGCAATAGGGGCACTGAAAATCAGAGAACTCAATGACGCTGACTTTGGCGTTCGGGTTACCCAAAACCTCTTGATTTTTTGATTCAAAAGTAGGCAGTTGGGTGTACTTGCCCTGAATTCCCAAAACAGAGGTGTCGAGAACGTAACCGTTATCTTTTTCGGTTAATAAATTTTGGATTTTAGGAAATACCTCAGTTTTTTCGATCGACTTGCCGAAAACAAAAACCGGGATAACTTTAGAGCCGGTTGCGGAAAGCAACTTCTTGCCTTCGTCACTGTTAACGCTTATTTCCTTGGGAACGATGGTGGGGACAGCTGATTTTAAGCCGACGATCGCGCTATCAGTTTTGCACTCTTCGCAATTCTCGTCGTTGACGATGGTAAGGTCGACGATCGGATCATTTGAAGACACCCACGTTTTTCCGGCACGGTCAACAAAAATATCTTTTCCCGTGAGCCTTTTTTGGGAAATGCCTTCCCCGCGTACGAGGTCGGCAACGTCAACAAAAACACTCCCTGCCAAAAGGCCGGCGAGCAAAATTATAACGGCCAAATAATTTTGGACAGTTTTCTTTTGCTCTGCGTTTTTGGGTTCGGATGAGCGATCATCATCTAATGTTTCTTCCTCATCCCAATCCATTTTTTCTTTTTCTTCGTAGGATTCTTTATTGTTTTCCTTTTCTTTGTCTTTAGTCATAATTTTATGAGTTAAGGGTAATAAATGGCAAATCAACAACCTTATTAGGGAACCGGAACAACTTCTCCGGGTTGGACTTCTTGGCCTTGCCCGGCTTGCAGCTCTTCTAGTTGCTTATCCATTCTTTCTTTGGCTGCCTTGAAATCGTAGTCGTATTTTACGGTGGTTATTTTTTTATCGTCGGGGCCGTTGGTAACACCGGGCTTAAGCTTGGTCTTGAGCATAAAGCCAACCAGGGCGCCTACAATAAAAATCGCAATAAGGGCGAGGTAGGGACGGTTTTCGTTATTCATTTTTATTGTAAGTTACAAATTACCTGAGTTTTTGTAAACAACGCAAATCCCTCACGAAAGTAAAGTAAGGGATAAAGCCCCCTAACTTTTAAGGGTTCTTCTAATACTTAAGTAATAAAAAAATATAGTCAAAAAAGATAAAATTATACCCCGAATAATTCCTCTACTTTGACTCCAAAAAATTTTGCCAAGCGGAGAGCCAGGTGTAGGGAAGGGGAATATTTTTGTTTTTCCAAAGCGATGATAGTTTGGCGGGTAACTCCGAGAATCATTGCCAATTCCTTTTGGGATATTTTTTTCTCCAGGCGGAATTGCCTGACACGGTTTTTGAGGCTTTTGGGGGATTTGGATTTGGACATTTTTAAATATCTTAAAGCTGAAATGTCGAAACTCAGAACTATAGCTTAAATGTCAGATTCAGCTAACCAGGTTCTTGGTTTTTACATACGGCTTTAATATTTTACATTTTAGCTTTAATTTTATCAAACTGTAATATAAAATTTACTCTAGTAAGGTTATCCCCAGGTTTTAGTAAGGTAAAGTAAATATTACATAGGAATTTATCGCCTTTTAGCCCGAGGGGGGCTGGCAGGTAAAGCCCAAATTATGGCGATCGCGAACCAAAAGAGAAGGGCGAGGTCGTTTTTGAAGTAGGGGGTGTCGGTGAGGCCATGAACGAGAAGATAGATGAGGTAACTAAACGCCCAAAGGGATAATCTTGTAACGGGTAAAGTGGCGTAACGGGTAACGGGTAGAAAATACAAAAGGGATAACCCTGTTATTCCCACAAAAGAGACCAATCCTAAAATGCCCAGCTCTGTCATAAACGCCAAAAAGATGTTATGCGGTTGGGGGGCAGACCACTCCAGGTAGGGTTCTTTGAATCGGCTGGCGTAATCTAGGTAAGCTTGCTGGAAATTATCCGCGCCTACGCCGCTTGGCCAATGGTCTTTGAAAATAGTCCAGGCGCTTTGCCAGATCATAAGGCGCGAGTGAAAGGAAGAAGAGTAATCGCCATTAAGGATGTGTTGGAGTTTGGGGTTACTTCTCTGAGAGAAAAATAACCCCAGCAAAATAAAAATTGTTAATAGTGATAAAATTAGAAAACGGGTTGAAAATTTATTTTTAAAATACCCAAATCCAAACCCCGAATGAGGTTGGGAGCTTTTGGTTCCGCTTGACATTTGTCTGCCTGCCGGCGAGGCGGGGATTTTGGATTTTGAGCTGATCAACATTATGAACGTCGCGGCCAATATCCCCAGCCAAGTTCCGTAGGAGCAGGTTTTATAGAGAATAATTAACTCTCCAACCAATACGATCATTGTTAAAGTCCATACGGTTTTACTACTAGCAACCGGCAAAGGGTTTTTAGGGACCAGCAACAAAATTAATAAAGCTAAAATTCCAGGTGTTAAAGCCATCGCTAAATGATTGGGGGAGAGAAAAATGCCGCTCAAACGGCCATCGTAAGTATAAAGATTCGATAATAAAAAGGGCAAACCAAAAAGAGCGGTAACAATACCCGAAAGCGCGAGAGAATATAGAAGTTTCTTCCGGAATTCGGGTAATCGTAGCAAAGGCAATAAGGCAAAAAACAACAGCCCTGGCAAGAAAAACCAGCTTTTGGCAGCGCCTAGCGCGACACGTTGGTTTATAGCCAACATTGTGCTAAAAAAGGAAGCTAATAGTAATAATACTATAGAGGCGAAAAAAAGTTTGGTAATCAATAAATCAATAGCCGGTAACAGGGAATTTTTAGAAGTTGGCAAAAAAAATCGCAAGCCTTTCCAGGCCAACTTCCAGTTAATGATCAAAAAAATTAAGAGCATCGTTTCCAGCAGATTTGTCGGTATTGTAAAATCTATGGAAGGGTTAAAGTCGGGACGGATAGTAGGCATTTGCTGATAGCCGGGGACAAAAAACAAATTCAAAAAATTCGGAATAAAATGGTTCCCGCCGCCCGTCTGCCAAAAAGTTGGGTAAGCTTTAATCAACGACGTTACGATCTCGGCAGGCTTAATATAAATTTTAATCAAATAGAAGGGTAAAACAACGGGTATTAGTAAAATCACTAGCCCCGGTTTTTTATAAGCCAGGATTGAAAATATAATTATAGAAACCAGTATGAGTATTTGAAGAGGGAGGGTGATAATATGAATATCCATTGAAAATAATTGAGCTATACTAAAAATAGTATAATCTTATTTATCTATTTTTGTATATGATCATTATTTGCAACCAGGCCAGTGCTTGGAGCATAATCCAAGATCAAAACGCCGTAAAGCTTGTTGGGGTAATTTTCCTTTTCATAATTTCGTATCTTTGGTATAATGCGGAGGATAAAATTAAAAAACTGGGACTAACCTGCTTATTTATAGGAGGATTGAGCAATTTGGGAGAAAGATTTTTTTACGGGTGCGTTACCGACTATTGGAAATGGTTTGATTGGTGGCCCAGTTTCAATTTAGCGGATGTAATCATCGTTGCAGGAGTTGTTATGATTACTCTAAGCTATACTCTTAAGGACCACTCTAAAAAATCTGAAATTTGAATTGAATTTATAATCTTTAAGTTTTTAAAACAGTAACAATAAAGCAAAGTCTGTTTTAAAATTAAAAATTTATTCACTTCAAATTGATTTCAAACTTCAAATTTAAAATTTCAAATTAACAAAAGTGTTATCTACTTTGCTCTTAATAACTTTTTTATTTTGGTTATTAGCGATTCTTCAGACGGCCGTTTTATCATATTGGGCTCCGGATCTTATCTGCGTTTTAATTTTTTCTTGGAGTATCTACTTGGTAAGCAGAAAAGAGAAAATAAAAATTAGTTTTTGGAATATTTGGTTTCCGGCGGTATTTGGTTTGGGGATGGCGAGTTTCACCTTTTTTTCTAATTGGATTTTACTGTTATACTTCACTATGCTTCTTTTACTTTCCGCCTTTATTTTAAAAAAAAGCCAGTGGGTTCTTCGTTGGAAAGAAGGTTTTTTTTCCTGCGCTTTTATTTTATTTATTTTCTTTTGGAGTACGATTTTAGTAAAGACACAAATATTCAACTATTCAATCACTATTGATTTTATAATTAGGTTTATCCTAACATCTTCGATCTGCTTATCAATATGGGCCTACTTTGTGGTAGTTAGCAAGAGAGGGAAGATTAGGTAAAAATTAATTTGAAATTTTTAATTTGAAATTTGAAATCAATTTTAAATGACCAAATTTGAAATGATGCTAATATAATTTGTATTTTAATTAAAAATTAAAAATTTCAAATTAATTTATGTCCGACGGCAAAAACGGGAAGAATTTATTATCCGGCGAGCTTGAGGTAAGCGGTTATTTTGAGACAGGCTTTCGTGGAGAAGGAGAGGAAGAAATCCCAGAAAAAAAGAACCTAGGCTGGTTGATCATATTTACTTTTTTATTTACGGGGCTCCTATTTTTCAGGGTTACCTACCTTCAGGTTTTGCGGGGAAACTATTATAAATCTCAGGCCGAGCAGAACCGGATCCGTAAGGTTTTGATCGACGCGCCGAGAGGTTTGATTTTTGACCGAAACCACAAGATTCTTACCGGGAATATCCCTCAATTTGACTTAGTGATGCTGCCGGGGTTGGTGCCAAAAGACCTAAGTGAAAGAGAAACATTTTGGCAAGAGGCTGCTTCGGTTATAGGCGTCGAAAGAAATGAGCTAGAAGATGTTTATGCAAAATCCCAACATGATTCATTGAATCCCGTTTTGCTGAAAGAAGACTTGGCTAGAGAAGAAGCGCTAAAAATAGAAATTAATTCTTCTCGTTGGATGGGCATAACGCTGAGTAAAAAGGCAAAGAGATCTTATCTTGCCAATGAAATAACTTCTCATATATTAGGTTATACAGGCAAAATAAGCGAGAAAGAATTGGAAAAAAACCCTGACTACCTGCTAACGGATATTATCGGAAAAGACGGCCTGGAACAAAACTATGAAACTTACTTAAAAGGGACTAAGGGGAATCAACAGTTGGAAGTAGATTCTTCGGGAAAGGTGAAAAAAATAATCGGTAAAGAATATCCGGCTCAAGGAAAAAATTTAGTTTTGTCTCTCGACCTCGACTTGCAAAAAGAGGCTTACGCGGCTCTTCAAGAAAGTGTCGCTGAAAATCAGGGTACTGGAGGGTCGTTGCTAGCGATTGACCCTCGCTCCAGCAGCGTTTTGGCTTTGGCTAACTATCCTTCCTTTAACAATAACGAGTTTGTAGGGAAAATTTCTTCCGAAAGGCTCAATGATATTACCAAGGAAGGCAACCGACCTCTTTTTGATAGGGCGGTAGGAGGGACTTATCCTCCCGGTTCGACTTTCAAACCACTGGTAGCGGCAGCGGCCCTGGATAAAAAAGTTATTGCCTCCCAAGAAATTTTGGATTGCCCGGCGGTGCTCCAGGTGGGGCAGTGGCATTTTGCCGACTGGAAATATCATGGCCCAACTGATTTAAATAAAGCGATAGCCGAATCAGTAAATACTTATTTTTATATTATTGGCGGAGGGTGGGGTGACAAAAAGGGGCTCGGGCCGGATAATATAAAATATTATGCGACATTATTTGGATTGGGGGATAAACTGGGAATTGATCTTCCTCAGGAAGCGGAAGGGTTGGTTCCGGACCCTGTTTGGAAAGAAAAAGTTAAAAATGAGCCCTGGTATGTTGGCGACACTTACCATACTTCCATCGGCCAAGGCGATCTCTTGGTAACTCCCCTCCAACTAGCCTCTTACGTTGGCGCCTTGGTGAACGGAGGCTTTTTGTATAAGCCTCGTTTGGTGGACTATGTAGAAAATTCTGAATCTGAAGTGGTGGAAAATATTAAACCGGAAATTATCCGTAAAGATATCCTGCCAAAAGACGAACTGGATATAGTCAGGGAAGCGATGGGTGTTACGATTTCTTCCGATCAAGGGTCGGGAAGACAACTACAGGAGCTAGAACAAAAATACGGAGTAAGGATCGGTGGAAAAACCGGTACGGCCGAATCGGGAGAAGAGGAAAAATACCACGCCTGGTTTGTAGGTTTTGCGCCACTGGAAAATCCTGAAATAGTGGTGGTGGCGTTAGTGGAGAAGGGAGGAGAAGGCTATAAGGCAGCTTTGCCGGTAGCCAAGAGGGTACTGGATACATATTTGGGCAAACGAGCAAGTCGATAAACGAAAAATACCTAGAAAATGCATTAAAAACAGCAAGCAGATATTATGAGAAAAATATTTTGAAAAACGAGTATCAGAGCTAATATCTAAATATTTTTTGTTACTCAGGCTACCAGTTATTTTTTGTAAAAATTGGAATTTAAAAAAAACAAGTCATTCTAGCTTAAGGTCAAAAAAAGAAAAAAATGCCAAATAAACCAGTTCGGGAGGACGAATACAGAAATTAATCAAGTCAGCCCGACTTAGTTGCTAAAGGAATAAATCGTGCTACAGTATTGAGTATCCGTTCGCTTTGTTTATTAAAATTGGGGTGTAGCCAAGTGGTAAGGCAACGGCCTTTGGAGCCGTCATTCGTAGGTCCGAATCCTACCACCCCAGCCACTCAGTTGGTCACGTTTTTCTAAAAAACCATATACTATTTCTACGTTCTACAAAGTCAAAAGAATCCTAACTGATTCTACAAGGGTTCCGCCAAAAAATTGAAAAGAAGAACCCCTAGATATACTTGCTAGTGTAGCCTGTACTAAGTGATTAACCGGTTAAATTATTCCAGCATACCTACAAAATCAGGAAAAATCCAATAATAGGGTCTGGCAAAAAAAATTTTGTATGATATTATTCTACAAAAGATAACAAAAACTGAAAAATCAAATCTATGCTTAAATTAGCAACAGTTTTCAGTGGTATAGGCGCTATCGAGCATTCTTTGAAGAGGATGGGGATAAAGAACAAAATAGTTTTTGCGTGTGACAATGATCCATTTGTAAAGAAAAGTTTTTTTGCAAATTATGATATTGATAAAACAAGATGGTTCGATCTTGTGCAAGAGATTAAAGGGGGTTCTTTTAAGGGGAAGGTCGATCTGCTAGTGGGAGGTTCTCCCTGTCAATCCTTTTCAATGGTCGGCAAAAGAAGGGGGCTTGAGGATTCCAGGGGAAATTTATTCTACGAATTCGCGAGATTGATAAGTGAAATTAAACCAAAAGCATTTATCTTCGAAAATGTTAAAGGGCTATTAAACCACGATAGCGGCGAAACATGGAAAATAATCGAAGATACGTTTAAGAAACTTGGTTATGATTATTATTCTAAAATTCTAAATGCGAAGAATTATGGAATACCTCAAAACAGGGAGCGCCTATTTGTTGTTGGTTTCAATAAAAAGAGAAAATTTAAGTTTCCGAATCCCATAAAACTAGGAATTACAATGCACGATCTTCTTGAGGATAGTATTGATGGTAAATATTATCTTCCGGAAAAAGGAATCAAATTTGTTACAAAACCAAAAAATATTGAAAAGAGATATACGCAAATCAATGGAACGGTGGCGCTCTGCCAAAAAGCAAACCAACAATTTAACTGGCATGGTGACTTTGTATTAGAACCAACAGGAAAAGTGAAAAAAAAGTATTTTCTTTCCGATAAAGTTGCGAAATACGTCTTAGCCAGCGGAACAAAGAGTTTTTATAGTAAACCGGAGACCGATTTGGATATTGCTCGCCCTCTTTTGGCGACAATGGCCAAAATGCATCGTGCCGGGGTTGATAACTATATAACACGAGGCGGAAGGATTAGAAAATTAACCCCGCGAGAATGTCTAAGACTTATGGGTTTTGATGACACTTTCAAAATCGCAGTGAGCGACACGCAAATGTACAAACAAGCCGGAAATAGCATAGTTGTCAATGTTCTTATGCATATTCTTCGGAATATGGGGATGGGCAAACCTAATAAATGCAAATGATAAAATAAAATGCCAAATAATAGCGAACACAATCTTGTAGAAATCGACAGAGAGAGCTTTGAGCTCATCGACGAAGTCGATAATATACCTATGGCAGACTCTTTTGTTAAATATAATAAATTAGAGGGCACTACTGGTCACGGCGAAGCAAAGCTTTATGTCGGAGCCCTACAAAAGAAAAATTTCGATGACTTCTTCAATGATTACAGCGGCAAGGGATTTTTTACCAAAAACGACATTGCAGATTACTTGAATGATGCGAAATTTGAATATGAGCAACAAGAACAAAAATACAGGCAGGATATATCTGAAAATTGGGAAAATTATTATCAAAAAATGAGAACTCTTTCCAACAGGGAGTACTTTAATATCGAAAGAGCGGTGCCACAAGATGAAGCGAGGTATTATATTAAATCAGATGATGATATTTTTGAGTACTTCAGAAATATCATGTTACCAATTATTTCTTATGTTTCAATACTGAAGCTAGGGGATTCCGTAGGAAATATCACCTTTCTTTTTAGACCTTCGTTGAGTTATTCATACAATCCCTACTATCATCCAGCGAGAGAAAGGGAGGTAGAAAGAGAAATAAACGAGAGGCAGATATCAAGACAAACGAAAGAACAATTAGTAAAAGCGCGACTCGGACAGGGTTCTTACAGGCAAAAACTGCTCGAAGAATCAAGCGAATGTATAATTACTAGAGTGAATGACGAGCGAATTATTGTGGCGAGCCACACAAAGCCTTGGAGTATATCGAACGATCGCGAAAAGATAGATCACTATAACGGACTCGCCCTAACACCAACTTACGATAGATTATTCGATCAAGGTTTTATCTCTTTCGAAAACGATGGTTCGATCATTATATCGCCGCATATCTCACCATTAAATCTAAGAAAACTTAACCTAACTCAAGGCAGAAAATATGTTATTCCTTCGGTTGCGGACAGGATAACTTACTTAACTTATCATAGGGAGAATATATTTAAACGATAGCGTTCAATAGCCGACATCTATAGTATCAAAAAAAGAAGTCAGATAATGGATGTTATCCAGGCAAAAAACCAATTTATAATAAAATGAAAAGAAAACCCTTTGTATTATTTTTCTTCTTAACCGCGTTAACGTTAATTTATTTTTTTTCTGGGTATATATTGAAAAGCTTTGTTTTCGCGGAAGAAAAAAAGATTCAAGTGGAGTCTTTGCCGGACGCGATAAAAATACAATGGAGCGACGACGCAAGATTTAAGAAAAGTATTGTTGTGAGAAGTGAGAACAATATTCCAAAAAATATAAACGACGGGAAAATTGTCTACGAAGGATCGGGAAATTTTTTTCTCGACAGCGATATAGAGGTGGGAAAAACCTATTACTATAGCGTAATATCGGTAAAAAATAAATTTTACATTGAAACAATAAAGACCGTAACGAAAAAAACCGCAGAGATTTTTTCAAAAATTCCTTCTCCGGCCAAGACAACTATGGTAGTTGCAGGATCGGGAGCCCAAATCGTTAGTTTTTTTAGCGTTTTTGACTCACTCAAGGATCTTGGTCTCAGTCTCCTCCGGATTTTTCAAATAACGCTGCCTCTTTTGATCTTTGGGAAGAGAAAAAAATGGGGGATAGTCTACGACTGGGAAACTAAGGAGCCCCTGAAAAATCTGCCAATCGGTCTTTTTAACGAAAAAGGAGAAAAAATTGATAGCATATTGTCAGACGAAGCAGGCCGATTCGGTTTTTTGGTGAAAAAAGGAATTTATACCGTGGTTCCTTATGGCAATAAAAAATATATCGCAAAGCCCGAAGAGTATCAAAATAAAGATATTTACGGAGATGTCTACCGGGGAACCGAAATCCGCTTCGAAGCAGACAGCGATGTGATAGAGCTGAATATTCCACTTTCAAGAATCAATAAAGAAAAAAAGGTCCATCGAAATATTTTCCGTTTTTTTAGTTTGCTGAAATCATCCAAAATAGCTTCTATTTTTTTAGAAGCACTCTTTCTCCTTGGCTTTGTTACCGTTTTATTGTCTTTGGCGAGAAAAATTACCCCATTATTAATAGTAATAGTCGTTTTTTATTTGATTATTATAATTCTTCGGCTTATTATGTTTTTTACTACGAAAGATTTCGGCTTAGTGCTTGATATAGAGAAGAAGACAGTGGTGCCTTTTGCCGTAGTGAGGGTGTTTAAAGATAAAAAAACCGAGGAAGAGCAATTGGGAGTGGCTGTGAGTAACACCAAAGGAAGTTTTTATCTGCTTGTTCCCAAAGAAGCCGATAAGTTTTCCATAAAAGGAAGGACACTTGAGGGGAGAACTTTCAAAAAAGAGCTGCCCGCGAATCCAAAATTAGAGGTAATGAACCAATCGTATTATGTATAAAGTAGTCAAATCAGCTACTAAATCAGCCGGAAAAGCCATAAAAGAGGCTATAAAAACCGATCCGGAAGTAAGAAGGGTGGTAAAAAAATATCCCCGGATTTTTAGTTTTATTAAAAAACGACTTACCCCCGATGAAAAATTCGGACTGTATTTGACAGTCGGAGTAGTAATTACCTCGTTATTTGTTTATTTCTTCCTAGAGTTGCTAAAGGGTTTATTTACTCAGGATATTTTAATAATGTCGGATTTGCGGATTCTAAATATTGCTAAGGCTTTCCGTACTTCCGGGCTAAATAAGTTTATGTTTTTTGTGACTACCCTTGGAAGCGGGGCGGTTATTTTTGTTGGAACTTCCGCTATTGCAATATTATTCTATATTATCGGGAGATGGCGTTATCTCGTAAGCATCCTGGTCTCCGTGATTTTCGGGGAAATATTCTATCGTTATCTCAAATATAGTATAGAAAGAAATCGTCCTCCCGCTTCTATTCATCTTATCAAAATTGACGGATACAGTTTTCCCAGCGGGCACGCTTTTATGGCGATGGTTTTCTACGCCTTGTTAGCTTATTTTATTTTCAGGGAGACCAAGAAGAGAATCCTTAAGATTTTCGCACTGATATTTTTTGCTTTATTAATCGGTATTATCGGATTATCGAGAATATACTTGGGGGTGCATTGGCCTACGGACGTTTTGGCAGGGTTAGCTGCCGGAGGGGCTTGGACTACTGTTTTTATTACGGCGCTGGAAATAAGAAGGAAATTTAAAAAAAACGCAGGAAAAGTCGCACAAACTATTTATTCTCGGCCTAACGGATTATTAAAAACAATCGGATTGATCTTATTGGTAATTTGGATATTGTTCGTGGGATATTTTTGGAGAATGGAGGCGGGCCGGTCTTTTATAATTAATTACGACATCAATAATGAAAACAAAATCGTGATCGGTAAAGAAGAGATACCCGGTAAACTTTTTGAGAATCTTCCCCGCGTTAGCGAAACGATTTTTGGCAAACCACAGGAGCCGATACACCTTATTATGGTCGGAAGCCAAGAGCAATTAAAACAAATTTTTCAAGCAGTGGGGTGGGTCGAGTGTGATCGCCTCAATACGAGAAATATAACACGATTAGTCATTACTTCCATATTGAATAAGTCTTATCCAAAAGCGCCCGGCCTGCCGTCTCTTTGGAATACCTTGCCTAACGACATATCCTTCGAAAAGCCTACTAAAAATAATTCCCCTAGAGAAAGAAACCATATCCATTTTTGGGAGACCCCCTACGTCCTGGAGAACGGAGAACAAGTGTGGTTTGCGACGGCTCACTATGATTTAACTATAAAAATGAACTCACCGTTTATTTTGCCAACGCACACGATAGATCCGGCAATTGACAAAGAACGGGAAGAAATCAAAGGGGAGCTGACAAAGGCCGGGGAAGTCGAATCAACCCAAGAATTCCAAGTTGTCGAGCCCACGCTAGGGAAGAACCAGGCCGGGGATTTATTTTTTACTGACGGGAAGGCGTATGTATTTTACCTGAAGCAATAGGACGCTACCGGGTTGTTGCTTGACAACTTTTTGTTACGATTTAAAATAAAAATAATTGGACGATAAGGAGCTTTCATAAGTGAAAAATTGGAGAAACAATTTATTAAATTATTCAAAAAATTCGTATGGGTGCGAAAAAAACTAAAAATACAAAAAGGAAGATCGCTAAAAATAATCTCAATAAGAAAATTCCAGGCGGTTGGCAACCCCTCAGGGATCTTGCCCTAAAAACTCCCTATACAATGGGATATCTTTCCCTTGTGGCCAGGAGGAAGGAACTAAAGGTAAAAAAGATCGGCAGGATTTGGTATTCGACAATGGGAAACGTTAGGGCTTTCGAGGAAAAAATGCAACAGCGTAAAGAAGAAAGAAATAAAAATTTACGCAATAGTTACTTGGAAAAAGCCCAAAAAGCTTGGCCTCGAGAATCATCGAGGGTAAATATATCGGTAATGGATGACAAGCGAGCGGAGGAAATTTTGGAAAGTGTTAAGGACGATGCGGAGAAGGTAAGCAAGATTGAAGCAATAAACAATGATACGATTTTCGACGAAGTGCAAAATGACCTAGAAGAAATATTGGAGGAAATAAGGCTTAAAGAGAAAAAGATAAGGCACAACTATATGATTTATCGGGCCGGGAGTATGGCGCAACCCATCCAAAGAAAGAAAGAAAAAACGGAAGAATTATCGGATAGGCTAATCGCGGATATGGGGAAATTGCTAAAAACGGCTAACGAAATCCATAACGACGTGGAAGAGAACAATAAATACGTATCCGGGGCAATGAGGGGGGATGTGCTCGACAAATCAGTAAACGATAGCGATTTTTTGTTGGGTAACCACCAAAAGGATAATTTTCTTTCCGTGCCGTACAGTTATTTTCCCTTTGAAGATAAAGAGAGGAATATAATGAAGACGGGTTTAAAACCGGTCTCCGCGCAAAACAAGGTTCTTTTATTCTTCTCGGGGGTAATGATCTTTATTGCCGCGGTGCTGCTAGGTCTAGTAATATTTGGTTAGGGCAATGTAAATTGAGATGGTCACGAAAATTCCAAAGTTATAATTACAAGATGGGCGGAATGGTTGTTTTTAGGGAGACGGGTTCCAAACCCGCCTCTATTTATTTTTAGGCACTTATCGGTAATAATTAATGTCAAAATTTGACAGTTAAAAAGCCACGAATACAATAGAATTATAGTAAAAAAGAATTCGTGGCGCGGCAAAAACAAACAAAAGAATATAAAAAAAAGAGAATAAAACTGGCTAAACAGCTTGTCCGAGACAAATACGGACAGGAAGTTTTTGGTATTATTAAAAAGAAATACGCTAAATACAGAGATAAAGGAGATATTCAAACGGAAGTATACCAATTTTTATTGGATCAAGGCTTTCCATACCGGGAAATAGCAAGTGTTGCCGGAAAAACCCACGAAGCGATAAGGCATAGCATACTCGAAGCAAAGAAACTTGAGCCGATAGAGTCGGATTCATCGGGAGAATTCATACACCCCGTTACCTCAGCGTATTCAGCACCACCCCTCTCCACCCCGCGCTATCGCTTCGACGGGCAGACAAAAGAGGATTTGTCGGAAAATGTTCGGGAAAATAAAGAAAAATCACCGTCGGAGCGTCTTGCCCAATCAATCAGTGATACCGATAAGACGCTTTATGGAAGCGTATTCCCTTCATTATATAAAGCTAGAGAGTATGTCTCCGCCTTCGCCAAGGCTTCGGTGGACGAGCCCGCCTTCGCTATGGCCACGGCGGGTGAGATAGTGGACGAAGAAGAAGAGGAACCAATCGAAGACAAAGGAATAACCAATTCCCAACCAGCAACGGTTAATAGTCTCAACCCCGGAGAGGAAATTCCTGCGGCTGCCGAGGAGTTGGTTCGGGTCTCCGTAGCGGAACCCGACAGTTCTATAATTTTAGGAAAGCAGAACGCAGAAAACAAAGGTTCAAGTCACCTGCCTGCCGGCGAGGCAGGGAGACTTGAACCAACAAAGCCCCCTTCGCCAAAGGCTAAAGACGGCCAAGGAGGACTTGGACCAACAGAAGGGCCAACAGATGCGATAACAAGCCCGCAGCGACTGGATAGGCAATGGGCGGTGGCACCGCCAAAAACAAATTCGGAGCCAGTGGAAGAGCTTTCCCACGAAAAACTCAGTAGCATTCCAATTAGTGTAATATCCGATAATATAGATAACAAAGGGATAAATACGGGTATAGGAAGTAAACCTGACCCGCTGGTCATTCGGCCGAAAAGAGCCTATCTGCCGCTGGTGTTTTCGACAGCGGGGGTTGCCTTGTTACTTTTTCTTTTGGGCTTTGCCGCACTTAATAATATGATCCCGGGGGTAGAAAAAATATTACAAGACCAGGGAAATCAAGGGGGTCAGCTAAGCCAAGAAAGTGTTTCAGGGGGAGAAAAGCCAATAATTGAAGAGAAGAAGACGGTAGCAGAAACAACCACTACCCAAACCGAGACCAGCGAAAAAAATGTGGGAGAAGATCAAGTTGAAAGGGCACATATCGTGCTTGAGGTGGTGGGCGGGCAGGGGAATGAAAACAGTCAGAATAATAGAAACGACAGCAAAAAAGGGGTTAAGGTCAGTGAATCTAATGGTACAACGGGCGAACAAATTACCAATGTGACAAATAACCCGATAGCCTACAATGGATCTGAAATAACGGATAATTATATTGCTGACGATATTACGGCGATCAAATATCTGCCTCTTTCTGGGGGGAGCATGTCCGGTAATATTAGCTTAGGTTCCAATTCTATAACTACCAGTAATAACGGTTTAGTTTCTAATTTAAATGCCGATTTATTGGATGGGCAAGAAGGCTCGTATTACCTTAACACTAAAACAGAGTTTGGGGGTGACATATCGGGTACTTATAAAAATATTGCCGTGGCGGACAACTCCCATCTCCATACGGCCACGACACTTCCTTCCAGCACAAGTTACTTGGGATCGAACATAGAATCAGGGGAAATCGCAAATAACACGATTTTAGGAGAAGATTTGTCTTCCAATAATTCTGCTTCGGACGGCCAAGTGTTAACTTACAATAATGCAACCGGCGGATTCACTTGGGCTGATTCAGCCGGCGTCGGTACGGGTACTGTTACCAGCGTGGCTACGGGAAACGGTCTCGCCGGAGGACCGATTATCGCTTCGGGAACCATATCGATCAACGCTCCTACTTGCTTTGGCACTGATAAGCTCCAATGGAGCGGTACGGATTTTGTTTGCTCGGCTGATGTTAATACCGGCACAACATATACGGCCGGAAATGGTTTGCAACTTGCAGCCGGAGAATTCTCGGTCAAACTGGACGGCGGCACGCTGGCTTTAGGTGCGGGCGGCCTCAAAGTAGCGGATAATTACGACGATAACTTCTTAACCACTACGACCGCTTTTGGTGGGGATGTAAGCGGGACTTATGGTGCCATTGCCGTAGCAGACGATAGCCATTCCCATACGGCTGCCACCTTGCCTGCTCACGATAGCTTGACTGGTGCGGGTACCGTGGATACGGCTTTAGAAGTACAAGGGGTAGCGGTAGGCGGCGATACGTCCGGCACGGTAGGCAATATAGCCGTAGCGGACGACTCACACGCTCACACCACTACTACTATTAGCGGTCTCGATATTTCCGCTGATACTAACCTTGCGGGTGATACGGAAATCGTACTTACCGACGACACACTATCGATTGCTTCCAGTATTACCAGAGATAGTGAATGGGACACTGTCGCGAAGATCGAGACCGCCACTGGCACTGACATTATCACTTCTGCTGAGAACAACGACGGCTTGGTCGGTACCAAGTCGGTAAACGAAACCGGCATCGCCACTGGAAAAGTATTAAAATACAACGCGGTGAGCGGGCAGTGGGAAATAGGCGATGACAGCGGAGGAACTTCTTACACGGCCGGAGACGGACTGGATTTGGTCGCCGGCGAATTCTCTACTGATTTGCTGTCAACCGGTGGTCTCGCTATTACGGCAACAGAGCTGGGAATTAAACTGGACGGCGCGACACTTTCTTTGGGAGCTGATGGAATCAAGCTTTCCGACAGCTACGCCGGGCAAGGAACCATTACGACTGTCGGCACGATAACTAGCGGTACCTGGAACGGCACCGCGATAGACGATGCCCATGTAGCCAACGATATTACCGCTTCCAATTACTTGCCCTTAGCCGGAGGAACTATGACCGGGGCAATAACCTTTTCCGGAGTAGCTACCGACATCACCAGCGTATCTAACCAAGATATCGTATTATCTCCCAACGGTACCGGTAAAGTCGGAATCGGCAACGGTTCGCCCGGATATTTGCTTGATGTGGGAGGAGACCTCAACATCGCCGATGCCAGCGAATATCGCATTGGCGGAACGCAAGTTCTCTCAAAGGGCAACGGCTCGCTTACCGGAAACCTGATTGTGGGAGATGGGGGAGGAAGTATAACGAACACAGCAGGGATTGAAGGGTATTACAATACAGCTATTGGATTAAGTGCTCTAACTGCTAATACTACAGGAAATTTTAATAGTGCCTTGGGATACCGATCGCTAACTGCTAATACTACGGGATACCACAATACTGCTATGGGATTTGATTCTCTCTATTCAAATACTACAGGAAGCTTTAATATTGCAATAGGTTTAGATTCCCTCTATTCCAACACAATAGGAACCATTAATACCGCGATAGGATATCAAGGAGGATTTTATTCCCAAATCGGTTCAGGAAATTTATTCTTAGGTTATCAAGCAGGCTATGGACTAGCGGCCTATACTGGGGCTGACTACAATACTATTATTGGTTATCAAGCAGGGTATCAATTGGGAAGCAACCAGGACTATAACGTATTTATTGGTTACCAAGCCGGATTATCTGAAACCGGATCCAACAAACTCTACATCGACAACTCCGACACTTCCACCCCCCTCATTTACGGGGATTTTTCCACCAACGCACTGACCGTGAACGGCACGCTTACCTCCACCGGTACGCTCACCCTGAACGACAACGACGGCGTAAGCAACGACGTAAACCTCATTCTCGGCGACGCCAATGAAACCGGCCAAATCGTTTTCTACGACGGTTCCAGTAACACCGGCACCCTGGCCGTGGACAGCCTAAGCTCCGACGCGGTTTACACCTTCTCCGGCGCCACCGGCACCGTTTGGACCAGCGGCAATGACGGATCAGGCTCCACGCTCGACGCTGACACTCTAGACGGCCACGACACGGCTTATTTTATGACCGCGGGAGCAGACAACTGGGTGGATACGGGAGGAGACACAATGACAGGCAATCTTACTTTTTCCGGCGCTCAGACAATCTACGGAGGCACTGCGGCTAACGATGGCATCACTATTGAGGGTACATCTGACAGTACTCGCACTACTAGCTATGTGATTTTGCAACCGAATGGAGGAAATGTCGGGATCGGGACGAACAACCCGAGTCAAGAGTTGGAATTAAACGGAGACGTACTTTCGAAATACAGCAATTACACTGGAGATTTATTTTCTTTTCCGACCGTTGGGGTAAGCAATACCCATGTGAGCACGGGAATAAACGATTATTCATTTTCAAGTTTTGTAATGTACGGAAACAATCAAGCGGTTAGAGGTGAATTTTTCGCCGATGGCAGCGGTTATTTCAACGGTGGAACGCCGGACATTTATTTTAGGGTAGCGACCAACCATCCGATGCTTTTTGGAACGAACCTTACGGAGAGAATGAGAATAGCAGAAGCCGGTAATATTGGCATCAATACCACCGGCCCCGACCGTCGACTTGACGTTCTTGACTCATTTTATCCCCAGCTGCGCCTAACGTATACTAACGAGTCGATTTATACGGATTTACAGACAGACGCCAGCGGCTATCTTTATGTGAATGCTTCCGGCAACCGGGTAGGCATCGAGAATAATGCTCCTGGATACACTCTCGACGTAGGTGGCGACACTAACATTGCCGATGCCAGCGAATATCGCATCGGCGGTACCCAAGTTTTGAGCAAGGGGAACGGCTCGCTCACCGGCAACATTATAGTGGGAGATGGGGGAGGAAATCTGACGCACGGGAGTGCGAGCGAAGGTTATTACAACACAGCAGTAGGGTTAGCCGCTTTTTCATCCGACTCCACTGGATATATGAACTCCGCTTTAGGATATTCCGCTTTAAACCATAATACTACGGGCTATTCCAATACCGCCGTAGGGGCATACGCTTTGAGTGGTAACTATATTGGTTATCGAAATTCCGCCTTTGGCGCATCTGCTTTGTGGCTTAATGATGGTGACGAAAATTCCGCTTTTGGAAACGCGGCTCTGCTTCAGAATACCTCAGGCGATTCAAACTCCGCTTTAGGATACTCTGCTTTAAATCGTAATACTACAGGCAGTTTCAATACCGCTGTAGGACTCGACTCAGGATATTATAATCAAACAGGCGATCACAATACTACCGTAGGATACATCTCAGGCCAAGGAGCAGAAAATAACTCTTACAATGATAACACTTTTCTCGGTTCTCTAACCGGTTATGCTACGACGATTGGTAGCAACAACTTATTTGCCGGTTCAGGTGCGGGATGGGCTAATACCACTGGCGCTAGCAACATTTTTCTCGGTTATCAAGCGGGGTATCTGAACTTAACCGGTGCAGATAATGTCTTCATGGGTTACCGAGCTGGTTGGACAAATTCAACCGGTTCCGCCAACGTCTTTCTCGGCTATCAAGCGGGATACAGCGAGACTGGCTCCAACAAGCTCTACATTGACAACAGCAATACAGCCAGCCCCCTAATTTACGGGGATTTCGACACTAATGCCCTCACCGTGAACGGCACACTCACCTCCACCGGTACGCTCACAGTAAACGACAACGACGGGGTAAGCAACGACGTAAACCTCACTCTTGGCGATGCCAACGAAACCGGCCAAATCGTTTTCTACGATGGATCTTCAAACACCGGTACTCTGGCCGTGGACAGTCTAAGTTCCGACGCGGTTTACACCTTCTCTGGAGCCACCGGTACCGTTTGGACTAGTGGCAACGATGGATCGGGATCCACGCTTGACGCCGATACCCTAGACGGCCATGACAGCTCATATTTTACGATTGATTATGCCCAAACTTTGGTAGTCGCCAAATCCGGTGGAGATTACACGACCGTCCAGGCGGCTATTGATTCAATCAGTGATGCTGCTTCCGACAAGCGTTATCTTATTAGAGTTATGCCCGGCCTTTACACAGAACAAATAACCATGAAGTCCTGGGTGGATATTCGGGGAGCCGGCAAGCACGCTACCCAGCTTTATTATACGGGGAACAACAACGGTACGGTTATTTTGGCGAGTTACACTCAAATCGAAGATGTTCTGATTGAAGGATCAAATACGGGAACCGAATGGGGAATTATAGGCAGCAACACATCCCAAGTCCACATTCGCAACGTGGATCTTCTCAGTTCGGGATCGAATATAAGCCAGGGAATAAAGATTACGGGCGACAGTTGGGCCATCTTATTCATAGAACATTGCGTGCTTAACTATTTAGGTACCACCGGCTACGGAATTTATCTTGCCGGCAACAGCACGACACCGCAAAATATTGATACTCACATCGTGGATACTTTTGTGGATTCATTCAACGCGACTTCCGGCGGATCCGTATATGTTAAAGATACCACGGCCGGCCGAATGAGGACCTCGCTGCTGCGCACTTCGGCGGCCGGTTTCGATTTGTCGCTTAACGACACTTCCGCCGGTACCTCGGACTTTTTACTCGAGTCTACGAGCATGGAATACGGCGCAAGCTCGATTGAAGTTGACGCCGGCGCGACGGCGCTCTTTAAAGAAAGCAGTGTTGACACCATCGCGAACAGTGGCAGCGTTAAATCCTGGGGTGCCGGAGTGTCTACCGGGGAAGACTTCTTTGTTACAGGCGATATTGGAATTGGCACAAGCAGTCCAGGGGCAAAACTGGATGTGGTCGCTACCGGCGACGGGACGGCGGTGCTAAAATTGGATACGGAGCGGGCCTGGACTTTCTATCAGCGCTCTACCGGAGCCACTGCCGCTTTGGATTTGCAAAGTTCGGGTAACAATAAATCTTTTTACATTACGAACGCCGGTAATGAGAGGTTAATAGAGCTGTTTGCCGGAACTGCCGCCGATTCCAACAACACTATTGGCTTTATGGAAAATCGGATTTGGATGACAGACGGTGGCAGTTTGGGGATCAACACCACCGGCCCCGATCGCAAACTCGACGTGCTAGATGCCTCGAATCCCCAGCTGCGTCTCACATATACGGATAACACTGTCTACACTGATTTACAAACGGATTCTTCCGGTAACCTGAACATTACGACCTCAGGGGGAGATCTTTTGCTTACCAATGCCGCGACCGAACTTAAGATCAAGGAATCAACCGGCAACACTTACTACGGAATTTTGGATGTGACGGATCTCTCCGCGGACCGAACTTACACTCTCCCCAATGTTTCCGGAACCGTTGTGACTACCGGCGATACCGGATCCGTTACGGGAACTATGATTGCTAACGATACGGTCGCTCTTACCACCGATACCTCTGGTAATTACGTGGCCAACGTGGCCAACGGTTCCGGGATTACCGGAGGTAGTGCCGGAAGCGAAGGAGCCAGTCTTACACTGGCATTGGGTGATTTGACTGCTGATTGGAACCAAAATGGAGCATTCGACGTGGTCCTGCAGAACGCTTCTAGCGAACTCAAAATTAAAGAATCAACCGGCGACACTTACTACGGAATTTTTGATGTGGGCGATCTTTCAGCTACCGCCACCTATACCTTTAGTGGCACTTCCGGTACTGTTTACACTTCCGCTAACGACCCGTATGATACCGCGGGTGAGATCCAAGGAGTTTCTTTGGGCGGCGCGTTGGGCGGTACCATTGGAAGCGCCACGATCGGCAGCAACGCAGTGGAGCTTAACACTAACACCACCGGCAACTATGTGGCTTCTGTCACCAATGGCAATGGAATTTCCGGAGGCAACGGCGGTTCGGAAGCGGCCGCGCTCACGCTGGCTTTGGGTGCTTTAACTTCAGATTGGGTTCAAAGCGGAGCATACGATATTAGTCTAGCCAATGCTGGCAGTGAACTGAAGATTATGGAAAGCACTGGCGATACTTACTATGCCACTTTGGATGTCGGAGATTTGGCGGACAACGCGACCTACACATTTGTCGGGCCGAGTGGCAACGTGGTGACGACCACTACCGAAGCGACCTTTACCGGCGACGCGCGGCACGCGCGCAAAATCCAGCTCAACGCGGAGTACGCCGGGTCGACTTTAAGCAAATTTTACGGAACCGGCACGGACACCTCCACCACGGGTACAATGACTTCGGACGCCGAACCAGCCGCCGATTTATTACGTACCTACTACAATTGGACCTCGAGCGAAGCCAGCTTGAATTACTATACCGTGGCGGTGCGAGTCACTTTGCCGCAAGATTTTGATTCTTGGGCCACCAGTAATGCCGTCCAAGTGGATTTGGATACGAACACAACCAGCGCGGCCGATAACGTGCTTGACATCTACCTTTACAACGGAGACGACACGCCGGGAACGGCCGTTGCTTCTTCCACGGGTAATAAATCGGGGACGGCGGACACTTGGACGACCGCGACGATTGATGATTCGGCGATTGATGACAATTCAGCCCCCGATTGGGACGCGGGAGGAGAAACCGCAGTGATTTACTTGAGAATCGGCGCAAAAGACAGCAACTTCACGAGAATAGGGGATATTAAGCTGAATTATTTGAGCAAATGGTAGAGTTGCGGGGAAAATATATAGGGTATAGATATTGATAATTTATTTTAAATTCTAAATTGAAAATTCTAAGTTCCAGTAAATTATAAATACTAAGCACTAATGCAGAACGATAATAGTAAAAAAATATATGATTTAGAAAAAAGAACCCTAGAGTTTAGTAAGAGAATTTTGAGTATGGCAAGAGCTATACCAAAAAATCGGGTAAACTTGAGATTAACTGACCAGGTCGTACGTTCCGGCACTTCCGTGGGGGCGAATTATCGCGAAGCCAACGAGACTGAAACAAAGAAGGACTTCAAATTTAGAGCAAGGATATGTAAGAAAGAGGCCAAAGAAACTACGTATTGGCTGGATTTGATTATTGATGAGAATCCCGGTTTCAAGCAAAGGATTATTCCGCTTGTGAACGAATCCACAGAACTTATGAAGATATTTGCTGCAATTATAAGAAATAGTAAATAAAAACCAAATATTATTGTTTAGAGTTTAGAATTTATTGGAACTTAGTATTTAGTGCTTAGAATTTAAATATATGTACAAAAACAAAAGAAAACAAAGAAGGAGACACAAGGGATCGTACAAAACCGTAGCTTTATTGTCGGCTATTGCCATCATTACTCAGGCAATTTATCCTATTATCCCCCAATTGCCGAGTTTTAAGCTTTTTGGGAAAAACATTGTTACCGCTAACGACGATATTTTGAGCACGGGCGAAACGGAAAAGGTGATGTTCAAAAACACCAACCCGGAGTTCAAAGTGGAGTTTGGGAACAAGGAACAAGCGGATAAACCATTCATACGGTTCGAGGCTCTAGGCTCTAGGCAAAACCCTTTCGACAAAGAAAAAAATGCCCAAATCAAAGAGAGTATTTTTGAACGTCTTTCCAGTACTATCTTTGGGGAAAAAGAACACGGAATAGAGTTTGGCTTAGAGTCGGCGGGAACCGATCTCAGAATTCCTAATCTCCAACCTCCAATGCGCCTGACAGACGGGCAGGTTTCCAATGAAAGCGATAATGATAAAGAAATAACCAAGCAAGGCAATAATACGCAACTAACGAATGAAAATCAGAACCACACTGTTGGTTCAGATCTCAGATCTGAACCGGATAATTCTGCAATTGCAGAACAAAAAGGTTCAAGTCACTCGCCTGCCGGCGAGGCAGGGAGACTTGAACCAACAGAGGGTAATAACAATTTTAACGGCAATGACAATAAAACCGCGACTCATTCCAACGCCAATGACAACAAAGACTCCGCTAAAAAAAAGAAAGATAAAAGTGCTAATGATAACCCGTTGGGGACTTTGATTCTAAACGGGACCAAATCTGAATCGGTTCCATCTAGCATTGGGACTGAAAAATCGGAACTGGCGAAAGGGTCTTGGGAAAAAGATACAACTGTTGGTTCAGATCTCAGATCTGAACCGGATAATTCTGCAATTGCAGGACAAAAAGGTTCAAGTCACTTGCCTACCGGACAGGTAGGGGGGATGACAACAGAAGGACAGGATAATAATGGCAGTAATGGTCAAGCCAAAACCGATCAGGAAACCCTGGAAATTCAGGCGGAGCTCAAAGCGGAGGAACAAATCTACAATCAGTTAGAAGAGCAGTTGGATCAGATGATATTCTCCTCTGTGTCATCCTCGGGCGAGTCTCCAAACAACCACACTGTTGGTTCAGATCTCAGATCTGAACCGGATAATTCTGCAATTGCAGAACAAAAAGGTTTAAGTCAGAGACTTGAACCAACGGAGAGTATGGGAATAATGAGCCCCGATAACCTTCAAGAATATCGGGAACGGTTGAAACAGCAAATCCTCGACCAGCTTACCAAAGAACAAGAAGCCAAAGCCCCGACGCAAACCGCCCAAATCGAAAACCCTGAGGACAAGAATTCCAAGAAAGATATTGTCAAAAACCCGGACTTTGTGCCCGGTATTGACGCGGAATATCGGATAATGGAAGAGAAGGGCTTGAAGGAAGAAATCGTGATCAAAAATAATGACGGGTTTTCAAAAGAGTGTATGCAGAAGGAAATAGAAAAAGTGAGCCAGGGGAATTTACACACCCAAAGTAACACACCTCCCCCCGCTGGCGCGGGGTACTCCTCTCAAGAGGAGACTGGGATAATCCCCTCTAGAGAGGGGTCCTCGGCGAATGCCGAGGGGGGTGTGTCAAGCGGCCATTGTTCTCTCCCGAAAAACGTCTATACTTTTTCTCTCAAACTCGATCCCGGTGTCGTGATGCACCACGCGATCGGGGCAACCAACCAAAAACCGCACGGCATCACTTACTTTACCGATGAGAAAGGGAAATACCTGTTCCATTTTTCGCCGCTTTACGCGGAGGACGCCAAAGGAGTGAGGACGAACGCGGTGAGGCTGGAAATCAAGGAAATGGAGAATGGACAAGGAATGGAGAATGGAGAATTGACATCAAGAAATATTAGTGAGAATGATAGTGAATTTAATTATTCATTATTCAATGATGCAAAATTTCGAAAAATTGCCAATCTATCAGGACTCCGAGCAAATGACCAATCAAATTTATGTTTTGACGAAAAGCTTTCCCAGAGAAGAACTTTATGGGATAACTTCGCAATTGCGCCGGGCGGCTATTTCGGTAACCTTGAATATAGCCGAGGGGCAAGGGAGGAAAACTCGAAAAGATCACAAACAATTTATTCTGATAGCCAGGGGATCGCTTTACGAGATTATAGCGATAACAAGAATTTGCCTCTTACAGAAATTGATAAAGAAAGAGAACTACGTGGACATAAGACAGAAAATAGAGAAGTTGCTAGTTCAGATCAATGGAATGATACGCTATCTCGAAAAATAACTAACAATGGAGAATGGAGAATGGATAATGGAGAGAATCCAGAGTCTAATTTTCCATTTTCCATTTTCCATTTTCCATTTAAAGAAAGTTCTCCATTTATAAAAACAGCTAAAGCTGAAGAAGCAAGTCCGGAAGGAAAAAAATATGAGATGCGCGTTATAGTTGACCTAAGCTGGCTGCTTGATCCCGCCCGGCAGTATCCCATAAGAATCGACCCTTCCATCGTGCATGACACCGAAGTCGAGTTTGACGCCGGCAACGCGTTAAATCGGGTAGAGTCGCTATCGGATCCACGAGTGGACATTAAATCTTCCACGGGCGACACTGATTTTGGCAACGGGGCGGACGGGGTTTGCGCGGTGACTTCCGGAACGACCAACCTCAACACCGGATCTTGTGCGGGAAAGGGAACGGCGGATGCCGTCAACTTCTCAGTAACAGCCAACACTTCCGCTGGGCAAAACCAAGTCACCACTTCTGCCACTCCCACCGGCTTGGCGGCAGGTGACGAAATTCTGATTATTAACCTGATGGGCACTTCCGGCGATTACGCTAACGTCGGGAAATACGAAACCAAAAGAATCACTTCCATTAATTCCAACACTCTGAATTTAAGCGCCAATCTAACTTATAGTTACGACGGCACCACCCAAAAAATTATGGTGCAAAGAGTGCCAAATTATACCACAGTAACGGTAGATAATGGCACCACGCTGACCATTGAAACATGGGACGGCAGTAAAAACGGCGTGCTCTTTTTCCGTGCCACCGGCGCGGTCACCAATAATGGCACGATTAATATTGCCAGCAAGGGGTTTCGCGGAGGAGGAAGCGGGTCAAGCTCCGGCCCGGAAAGCTATAAAGGAAATACCGCCGCCGGCGGAGCCAGCGGGGGAGCGGGAGGAAAAGGGGGGTATACCGGATCAAGCAATTATTATTACTGTACCTCTAATAGTCAAGGCGGATTTGTATTAACTTATATGCCAAGCCAATATACTTGTGCTGAAGTAGGTTATGGTAGTGGCGAGCCATGCGACTGCGCTAGCGACGGGTGTGGTGGCTATTTTTGTAATGGAACTTGCCAAACCGGTACCAGCTATTCTTGTTCCAGCGCTTCTGTCGTTGGAACCCCTGGTTCTTTCAACGCTGGCGGAGGCGGAGGCGGAGGAGGAACAGCCTATTGTTCGGCCGCTTCGGGCGGTGCGGGCGGTTCCCGCGGTGGTGGCGGGGGAGGTGGTGATGCCAGCGGAGGAGCGGGACAGGCCAATGGGAGCGGCGGGGGCGGCGCGGGCTATGGCGGAGGAGGAGGCGGCGGCGGAGGATCTTCTTTCACTTCGATTACAAATACCACCGCTTTAACCAGTAATTTAATCCAACTGGGAGGAGGCGCTTCGGCCGGCGCAGGTGGAGGCAATGGCGGCGCGGCCGGGCAGAATGGTGCAGGCGGTTCAGGAGGGAATTCCTACGCCGGCACGGCCGGTAGTCCCGGCGGTGGAATAGCTTACATTGCAGGTTTTACTTTGGCTTTAAATAGCGGGACGATAAACGCTACCGGTGGCAACGGGGGTAATGGAACAAACGGAACCAATGGAACGGCTAACGGTGGTGGTGGCGGTGGTGGCGGATCTGGAGCGGACGGGGCTTCAGGGGGGACGGTGGTTCTGAAAGGAAACGCGGTAATACTTGGGACGGTAACCGCTACCGGTGGCAACGGGGGATCGGGCGGAACCGCCGGATCAGGATCCAGCGGCGGAAATGGTGGAGCGGGCGCGACTGGGTCAACCGGAGGAAATGGAGTAGTCGGCGTTTACTACAAAACCACTACTTCGGGATCTTCTAATCCCACCGCGGCTTACTACCAAAATCTGCCCAGCTACCGTTACGGAGAGTACGATTCCTCGGTGCTGGACCTCACTTCCGGTGTTTCTTCGATTGATTCGCTCCAATGGGCGGAAAACGGCGTACGCACCGGAGACGGGGAGACACCCTATTTATCAACTGGATTGGTTTCCCAATGGAATTTTAACGAAGCTTCCGGCACCACCGCGGCCAACAACGCCGGGGCGAGCACTTGCGGCGGCACGGCCACTAATTGCGATTTTACGCTTAACAACTTCGCTTCTACCGGCAGCCGCGATGCGGCGGTAATGTCCGGCTGGACGGCCGATAATAAACGCTGGGGGGACGGCGCATTAATGTTCTCGGGCGCGGCTACGGCCGATTCGCTTTCCCGGGCTGATATTACCGGCAATGTGTTGGATCCCAACTCTTCCGATCTGACTATCGAAACTTGGATAAAAACCAATGACCTCTCGGCGGAAATATTTTCCAATAATAATGCCAATGGAACAGCCTGCACAAACAATGGTTACTATTTAGGCATCGATGCCAGTGGTTATCCGATTTTCAATCTAGACACCAATGGTGCCACCGCCGGTTGCGATGCTTCTATTACAGCCACCACTAAAGTGAATGACGGCGCTTATCACCATTTGGCGGTTTCGGTTACTCGCGGTATCGGCGCGTATATTTATTTAGACGGGGCTTTGGTTGGCTTTGACGCTTCGGTCACTTCTTATTCCGGCATTACGGTAACCGGGATAATCTATATGGCCGGACCTGCCGGTGGTTTGGACGGCGTGGTGGACGCCGCAAAATTTTACTCCCGTGCGCTTGCCGCCAACGAAGTCCTTTCCGACGCCCAAGCCGGTAACATCGAATTTGAAACCCGCACCGGCGCGGATGCCACTCCCGACGACGGTTCCTGGGAAGCTTGGAAACCGACTACCAGCGAATCCCAGTTGGCCTCGATGGACTCCGATTCCGCCAATTGGGATGGTGCTTACGACGGCTACACCAAATTATTATTACATAACGACGGAGCCAATAACTCCACTAGTTTTTCCGATAAATCGCTTTTCACTAAGACCGTAACCGCGAGCGGCGACGCCAAAGTTTCCACTGCCCAATCCAAATTTGGCGGCAGTGCGGCCTATTTTGACGGGACGGGGGATTATTTGTCTACTCCCGATAGTGATGATTGGAATTTCGGTAATGGGGACTTTACGATTGATTGTTGGGCAAAAAGAACTCAGAGCGGAGTTGCGGAATACCTGGTAGCTCAAGATACCGATAATGTTACTAGTAACCATTCTTTTTCCTTTTTCTTCTTTTCTGACAACACAGTTTGGTTTTCTCCGGCGGTCGGCTCAGACTATTACGCAGTAAACAGTGGAGCCACGACTATTTCCGATACAAATTGGCATCATTATGTGGGCGTTAGGAGCGGCGCTAATTTATATTTATTTATTGATGGGCAACAAGTTGGCACTCGGGGCGACTTAAGCACTCTTTCTCTGAATAATTCAGATCAACCTCTAGTCGTGGGTCAGTCAAATTATTCTTTAAATCACTATTACTTTAATGGATATATAGATGAGGTAAGGGTTTCCAAAGGCATCGCTCGTTGGACGAGCAATTTCACTCCGCCCAGCGCGACGTATTTCAATCCCGGCCTGATCCAAGCCAGCGACGCCGCCAACCCCAAAGTCGAAGGCAATGGGTCAATGGAAACCGTTCTTGGCACGCCGTCGGCGGCCGATGGCAACACGGTGGGTCTGTGGCATATGGATGAGACCGGCGGGAGCGGGGCTTACATTAAAGACGCTACGGCCAACGGTAACAACGGCACGCCTACCGGGACAACGCTGGTAGAAGGAATATCAGGCAAAGCAAGAAGTTTTAACGGTTCAAGTGATAAAATTGATATTCTCTTCACGTGGCCCTCGGGAGACTTTACGGTGGAAATGTGGATTTATCCAAAAGCCTGGGGAGCATCACCAAGCCATTATCAGAGGTTACTTCATTTTTATGATGGTTCAGTCCAGTGGCAAGCATACGCAGATCCTACTCAAGGTTTAAACTTTGATAACGCAGCAGGTACAGGGGCAAGAACTTCTTCTGCCACAAATATTCCAAGCACCAACAACTGGACACTATTAACTTTGGTAAAAAACGGAAGCTCTTATAACATCTACTATAATGGGGTTGCTCAAAGCACCACTTCAGCTCAAGCTGGTAACCCTTCCCCCACTACTCAAACATTAAGAATAGGGGCTGATATATCAGGCACCGGAGCAGACGGGTACTTTAATGGTTCCATTGACGAGGTAAGAATATCAAATTCTGCCCGTTCGGCCGATGGAATCGCCGAGGCTTACCGGATGGGGCGGGATCATCGGCTGTCGAGAACAATCGGCTCGGCGGATCTGTCCAGTAAAACAAAGCTGCCTTTTTGGGTGGCGGGGGACCGGACGGGGACTTATCTTGAAGCCACGGCAGGTGAGTCGGCCTACGCCAATGGGGAACCGGACGCGAACACCGTCGGGCTGTGGCACCTGGAAGAATCGACGGGAAGCGGAGCGTACCTCAAGGATTCCAGTACCTATGGCAACAACGCGACGCCGACCGGAACTAGCTACACTGATGGGAAAATTGGCAAAGGAAGAAACTTTAATGGAACCAGTGATTACATATCAGCACCGAACAGCAGCAGCTGGGAGTTTGGCACTGGCGATTTTACGTTAGATTGGTGGGAATATCGGACAGATAATACTAACGGAAAAGTTGCCATAGCCCGAAGCAATACCGATCCCTATACACCCTTTCTTGCTGGTTATTCCAGCGGGGGGGACCATTTAGCTTTTTACGCGACCAGCGATGGGTCAGGTTGGGATATTGCCAGCGATAAATCCATGGGCCCGGTTTCTCTCAACCAGTGGGTTCATTTAGCCGTGGTAAGAAGCGGCAACAACTGGTACACTTACAAAAACGGAGTCCAACAGGACACTTGGTCTTCGTCAGCTGCCATCAGAAGCGATTCCAACCCGTTTCAAATAGGCAGGTGGACTTGGAGCGCCACCCCTTATTATTATTCAGGTTATATTGACGAGGTGCGCGTCAGCAAGGGTACCGCCCGTACCGCCGATCAGATCCGCCAAACTTTTGAGGCGGGGAAGCGGAGTCATCCGATTACCATTGATTTTCAAGCCAAACTTGATTCGGGCAATCTGATAACCGGATCAGGTGATACTTCCTTCACGGTGGACGACACCCCGTACCTGCCGACCACCAACAAAGCCGACACTTTGTATATCGGTGACAAGGTGATCGTGAAAGAAAACTACGACGGCACGGAATACCTCGCGCAAGGCACGGTGACGGCGGTAACGGCAAGTACGGGTGCTGCTACGGTGGCGGCTTGGGACGCGGGTTCCACTTTTCCCGCGAGCGGTTTCACCGCTGATGCCGGTGTATTCAAGTGGCAAAAGGAATGGATGGATGTGACCGCGCCTTTGGGCTCCCAAATGGACGCGGTAACGCGGCTCACCTTGCGCTGCACCGACGGTTCGGAAGGGCGCACGGTATATCTTGACGATTTTGAATCCGGCGGACCCTACCTTACCGCTCCTGCCGCGACCGGCAACGTTACTTCCACCGTGCAACGCTATATGCAATACCGGGCGATTATTTCCACTAGTAATCTATACGTGAGCCCCTATTTGTCCGGCGTGACGGTCAATTACACCGCTGGCCCGACCACCGACCAACTGATGCGCCACGGCAGATATTTCAGCAGCGGAAGTTTGCAGGGATTTTGGTGGGCAAAGTAGGATTTGGGTAGACCAGGTAGACCGAGTAAACCAGGTAGACCTTTCGTTGGTTCAAATCTTTGTTGGTTCCCCTTTGTTGGTTCAAATCTCCCGATTTGAACCCCCGGATAATTCTGCAATTGCAGAAACAATGGGTTCAGGTCAGGAGACCTGAACCAACCCCGAGAGACCTGAACCCACCCCCAGCAGAAATTAACGGTTCAAATCGGGAGATTTGAACCAACAATGGGAGATTTGAACCTTTCCTTTTTATTCTGCCATTTTATTCTTCGTATATGTCGTTAATTTTCAATTGACAAAGATTATTTGCGCTAGACCAATACCAACAATCAGGATTTAAAACATAGCATCTTTTTACCGGATTATTGTGGATATAATTTATTTTTTGCTGAAAAAACCTTTCTGTTTCAATTAATTCCGGCATATTGTTGTTGCTCCAGAACTGAAATTTTTTATTTTCTTTCTGAAAAATTTTAACGACATTAGGCTCGCTCTGCTTGATATTATTGAGAATCATTTTTGTAGTGAACTTTTTGAAATCCCTGACAAACCCTATTGCGTTATTTGATTTTATTATTAAATGAATATGATTAACCATAAAAACAAAAGCATATATTTTTAAATTTTTATTTTTTTGAAACCAGTACAAAGTATTCGATAAAATTTCCCATCTGCTATAACGGTCAAGCACGTAATACCAATTTCTAACTGTTAATGTTATAAAGTAAATTCCACTGTCAAAATCCTTTGATATTCTCGTTGAGGGCATATTGCTTTTATAAATAATTAAATTGCAGAAACGAAAGGTTGGTTCAAATCGGGAAATTTGAACCAACACCCTGAAGGAAATTTGAACCAACACCCTTTATTTTTTTATGTTATTATATCAATCAAAGATGAAATTTTTATTAAAAGATTATTAACCGAAATTCAGATAAATGTTTTATTTTTTTATCTCTTCTAAAATTTTCCTGACCGTTGTTGCTTCTTACTTGATCGTGCAAGCCAGCCCGTGGCTGTTGCTCGTTTTCGTTACTTTCATCGCCGTTGACCTCATTGACAGTCAAGTGATGGGTCTTGATTACCGCCCTTATGACAGCTTTTTTGATCGGTTGTTCGCTTATGTTTGTTTCCTAACTTTCTTGTTTTTTGCTCCGGCGATTTACCCCGCGATCGTTTATATCGCGGCTTTCGCGCTGCGGGATTTTTTCGTTTTGGGAACGGTCCAAAAAGTCCAAAATTACTTGGTTAGATCAAACCTGTTGGATAGGGGGACGATGCTCGCAACGGCGGTTTTTTTCGCGCTGCAGGCGGGAGGAATCGCACCGTTTTCCGGCACCCACGGGGAGATATTTTGTGTTTTAATCGCGGCGTTGATTTTGTATCAAGGAAGAGACAAAATCGGAAGAATCAGAAAAATATCTAATATCAAACACTTAAATATCCTAAAAAACGGTTCGGTTTTTAAATCTGAACCAAAAAATTCTAGCAATTTAAGAAATTCTAGCAATTTAAGGTTCAAGTCAGAGACTTGAACCAACAATGGGGGCTTGAACATATTTCAATTAAAATTGAATAGCTTAAAATTCAATTCAAATTTCAAATTTTAAACTTCAAATTTACCAATGTTCTATTTCATTCCTTATTTCGAACTGAAAATGATAAATTTCTCCGGCTACCATCTTGAAGCCTGGAAGCTTTTTTGGTTTTTGGCGCGCGTGGTGATCATATCCATAATGCTTGTCGAAGCCAAAAGGCTAAAATTGAGCCGGCAGACAACACTGATTATTTTTTTTATCGGAATGATTTTGGTGAGTTTTTTCGAAAAGTTGCTTTTCTTTTTTTCCCATAAGTTGCTCCATTCAGATGGCGCGATTTTCCATTTTGACTATGCGGGTTGGAGCTTTCTAGGCCGAGTGTACTTTGGGACATTGATCGGAATGGTTTTGGCGGTTATTATAACCGTGATCATAACTAAAGAAACCAAAAAACTGCTGAAATATTTAGATCTGCTTTTAATCGCGCAAATCGGCGGCACCTTCCTTTACCGGGTGGGGAACCTCCTCAACCACTCACATATCGGAAAAATTACCGGCGCGCCTTGGGGCATTGAGTTCATGGGTAAAGTCAGGCACGAACCTACTTTATATGAATTGATAAGTTTAACCGTGCTTTTCTTGGTCGCCTGGCCGCTGAGGAAAAAAATAGAGAAACCCGGGATTTTATCGGCGATAATTTTGGCTTGGATGGCACTTTCCCGCGTGATTACCGATTCTTTCCGCAGCGACGATTTGCCCTATTCGAATTTTCATTTTCAAAACGGGCTAACCTTGAACCAAGTGGCGTACGGGACGGTATTTTTTGTTTGTGCGGGGATTTTAATTTATTTAATTAAAAAACCCGTCCCACCTAAAATTTTCTAGTGTTGGTTCAGGTTGGAGACCTGAACCGGATAATTCTGCAATTGCAGAAACGAAAGGTTCAAATCGGGAGATTTGAACCAACAATGGTGAACAGCTCAATCTCGAACTGATACAGAGCTTATTACGGGTTAGGCACATTTTTTCGTCGCAAGCTCCAGGTGCTCTCCATAATAAGTTTATAACACGCTTAGCAACCCGATCCGCTCCTCGCTTGCTCCTCAAAACATGCCTAACCCGTAAACTCTGAAGATAATAATTTTTAACCTTTCTATTTAAATTTTCTCTTAAAAATGATAAATAATCCGATAATTCGCTTACTAGTGCATGGTCCTTTCCATCTGACCCGTTTTTTGCTTACGGGAAATTTCGACCATCCCCGGACTTTGATCGTGGAAATTACCAACAAATGCAACCTTGATTGCCCTTTTTGTTTCCAGAAAAACAGGCGAGGCGCGAAAGAACTTACCGACGAAGAATGGGAAAGAAAGTTAAAAATAATTTTAACCAAAAATCCCGGCATAACCAGGGTAATATGGACCGGTGGGGAGCCAATGCTCAGGTTTAATCTGATCAAAAAACTTTCAGGGTTCATTCTGTTTAACACAATTTTGACTAACGGGATCATCCCGTTGAAAAAAGCGCCGCGAGCCGATTATTGGGTTTCGATTGACGGGACCAAAGAATTGCACGAAAAACTGAGAAGGGTAAAGTATGATCGCATCAAAAGAAACATTGAAGAAGCGAAAGCCAGAGTTCTCGTTAATTGCCTTCTTTCGCGGGCCAACACAGAGAATATAGAAGAAATGGTGAATGAGTGGATAAAAGTAAAAAACGTTAAAGGAATTAAATTCACTCTTTTTACTCCCGGCGTAATGGACAAAAAGGAGGACGGGCTTTGGCTTAGAGACGAAGAAAGAGATAAAATAATAGAAAAGTTGAATAAACTGGCCGGGAAATATCCCGCTAAGCTCAGAAAAAGCGTAGCCAACCTCAAAAAAATGCGCGACTTGGGACGTGAGAAATCGGCGGCGATTTGCCGGAAACATCCCCGGCTTTGTTTGAACAGCTCGGGTAATGAGCTCTATCGAATGTGTGAAGGGAAAAAAGCGATGTGCGTTCATCCCGAAGCGGAATGTTCGCGTTGCGGCCATAACGGAATTTTAAATTCCGTTTACCGCCATAAGAATAAACGAGCGGTGTACAAAGAGTTTTTCGCGGATTGCAAGAAGTTTTTAGATTAAGGCGATTTTTAAACAGGGGAGTGGGGCTAGTTTTTAAAATACGTAACTGTGCTTAATTATGAATTTTATTAAAAAAACCAAAAGTATTTGCGACGTTTGCCTGAAAACTGTTCCGGCTAAAACCTTTGAATCGAACGGAAAAATAATGATCGAAAAGAAATGTCCCGAACACGGGATTTTTCGGGGAGAACACGTTTGGGACGACCCGGCAGTTTACCGCGATTTAATCAAGATAGAAACTTTAAACGCGGAATCCGGACAGGTGGCCGCCGCCGTGACTTACAGTTGCAATCTTAATTGCCCGGTTTGCTATGCCCGGGCGAACGAAACCGCTATTGAGGACATAAAAATCGAAGATTTATCGAAACTGGAGAAATATAAAACGGTTTTTTTAACCGGCGGAGAGCCGACCGTCAAAAAAGACATCGCTGAAATCATAAAAACGCTCAGAAGAAGAGGGAAGAATGTCGCCATGTTCAGTAACGGCCTAAAATTTGCCGACGAAAAATTTACTTTGAAAATCAAAAAAGCAGGCATCAGGAACGTGATTCTTCAATTCGATACTTTCAGCGACAGCGACTACGAATACATAAGGGGTAAAAGACTCTTAAAAATAAAAAAACAGGTTCTCGCAAATTTACAAAAATTCCACATTCCGATTTATCTTCAGGCGACGGTCATAAAAGATAAAAATTTTAATGAATTGGGAAAGTATTTCAAATTCGCTTTCAATTTCAAAGGAGTTAAATCGGTGGGTCTCAATCATCTTTGGAAAGTGGGGCGATACGACGAAAAAGATTTTATCGCCACTTTTGAAATTATGGAAAAGACTAACGAAATCTTGAAAATTGAAAAGAAGGACTGGACCGAATCGACCAGGCTTCTGTGTAATTTTGACAAACTGCTGTCTTTATTATCGAAAGACAAAAAAAAGGTCTTCGGCAAGTGCAACTTAAAATGCCTGGTGCTTAGAGAAAAAAATAGGCTTATTCCGGTGACAAAAGTGTTTAACGTTTCCAGGATTAGCAAAAAAATCGAGGCGGCTTACGCAAGAAAGAGCCGCGCGAAACTGGCTTATTTCTTGGTTTATTTCTTTTCGATCGAAATCGTTTTAAACTTTTTCCGAAACAAATATTTTCGGTCATTTTTGGTCCAACTGTTTAAAAACCGCCGCTATTTTTTTAGCAAAGAGTTTATGTTTTTCAACCCTTTTTATTTTTTGGTGATCAATATTTTTCCCACTCCCAATAACTTCGACTACGATTTTGTGGACGAATGCAACTTTAAGGCCGTTTCGGCGGAAGATTTCTCTTTCCAACCGGCTTGCCTGCACCGGATCCTGGCTCTGAAAAAGCGGGAAAAATAATTTATAACCATCCCCACTCTTATATTTAATGTGAGTTACGGAATAAAAAGTGTTATTAATCTGGGTGGGACAGGTGTTTTTCGCAACGAGGACTGTCGGGCCACAGGCCGAAAAACACCTGTCCCGTTTGGATTAAATATAGCGAGAAAGCATAATTAAAATAGTTTTGCAGTTGCCTCATTTATTCCACTCTGCTTTTTTCCGACCGAGGAAAATCAGATCATTGCGCGCTTTGATTGTCTTCACGTGTGCGAAACCGGCCGCCGCGAAGAGGTCGCGCAATTCTTTTGGGGTAAAGGCGTTAAAGTAACGGTAAAAAATAACTGGGGAAGGGCTATTGAGAGCGGCTTGGTAGGGAATCGAATATTCCTTTATTTTCGGCAGGCGCCCCTCCCTAATTTTTTTCAAATTTTCTCCTAAAATAATTTTCCAACTGCGCGGCCGCCAAAAATTAAAGACCGAAACGGCCAGTAAAGAATTTTTCTTCAGCACCCTATTCAATTCCAATGCTCTATTGAGAGAATATTCCGGAGAAGGGAAGTGGTGAAAAACGCCGACGGACAAAGCCAAGTCAAAAAGACTGTTTTCGTAAGGTAGTCGGCCGTAAGGACTAATTTTTTTGAAAAAATTATTTTTGGCGGCGTATTTTTTTTTGGCAGACCCGATTAATTTATTAGCAATATCCACTCCGTGGTATTGAAAATAACGGTCCTTAAAAAAATTCGAAAAATAACCGTTCCCGCAGCCAAAATCGAGGATTCTGCTTTTTTCATCGATTTCTTTTAAGAGAAAACCGAAATCTTCCCAGCGAAAGTAACGGTTTTTTTCGGGAAAAATATGGGCTACTTTGTCGTAACCTTTTTCCAATCCGCGCAGTATTTTTTTAGTTTTTTCTGAGTGTACCATTCCGCCTAAAAAATAACTTTGTAATTGTCTAAACAACTTTAAAACAAAAAAATTTTTATTTAAAGTAAAGTTAGGCTAGGGTGTTTCTAAATAACATTAAACTCAAATGCAATTTATCAATAAAACCAAGAGTATCTGCGGGGTATGCCAAAAAATAATCCCCGCCGAAATTTTTGAGCGGGAAGGAAAAATATTTATTAAAAGCCATTGCCAAGATCACGGGGAAGTTATCGCGGACCACGTTTGGGATGATCCGGAAATATACGCGGGACTCAGCCGAGCGAAAGTATCTTCAAGAAAAGCCGAACAAGTAATTATCGATATTACTAAAAAATGTAATTTGAACTGCGCGATCTGTTTTGCTCGGGCGAACGAATACCAAGGTAATAAATTTGAGTTAAAAGATCTTGACCGGCTTAAGGATTACCGGCAGGTTTTTTTGTCAGGCGGGGAGCCGACTGTCAGGGAAGATCTTCCCGATATCATACGCCATTGCGTTAAAAATGGCCAAAAGCCGATATTGTTCACCAACGGGGTAAAGTTGGCCGATATTACTTATTTGAAAAAACTTAAAAACGCCGGTTTACGGTCGGTTTTACTGCAACTCGATACATTGAACAAAGCTGATTGTAAATATATCAGAGGGAGAAACCTGGTAGAGGCTAAAATTCGGGCGCTTCGTAACCTGAATAAATTGAATATCCCGGTTGCCATTTGGACTGTGATCGTAAAAGGAAAGAATTTAAAAGATTTGGAACGCCTTCACCGTTTCGCTTTCAAATTTTCCAACGTAAAAACGGTTTCCGCCATCCCTATTTGGCGGATCGGCCGTTATCGGGAAAAAGATTTCGTTCTTCCATCGGAAATAATTAAATCATTGGGTGATATTTATGGTTTCAAAAAAAAGGAATTTGTCGCCACGACACAGCTGGTTTGCAATCTCGACCGCTTGCTGGGGGTTTTCAAACGCAAAAGAGGCAAATTGTTTGGGGTATGTATGGTGAAAGCATTGCTGTTCGAGCATAGAAAAGAGTATGTGACTTTGGATAAAATTTTTAACTTGGAAAGATTAAATAAAAAAATTAACAAAATTTTTAAAAAGAACAATCAAAAAATAGCGGCTATAGCTTTTCTAATTGATTTTATCGGGAACGATATTTTTTTTAATTTTCTTAGAAATAAATATTTTCGAGCGGTATTTTTAAAATTCTTGTTAAACTTGCGGTTTATTTTTGCGGGAAGATTTTTGTTACTCAATCCATTTCGCTTTATTACGGTAGCGATATTTCCCAGCGCGAGCAATATCGATTTGGCCTTTATTAAGGCTTGTAACTCGTATGCTTTGGGTACTGACGACTACTCGCTTGAGCCAGCTTGTCTCCATTATATCAAACAGGACAAAAAATCGAAAAAATAGGGCGCTAAATAATAATTTAGGAGTTGTGCAAAACTTGTGCAAAATTCTCTCCTAGAACGAATCTGTCTAAAACTGTCCCGATTTTTTACGAATAATAAAAGTTTTACAAAAGTTATCCACAACATAGTCAGGACTTTTCAATAGTTTTTCCAAAAAAATTGATAGGAATTATTTATGCAGTATAATTTGCCTTGTAAAAGTTCGGAAAACAAAAACAAAAAAAATGGTGCTCGGGTATAAATTTTTTACCCCGCACAATACAAAAAACAAAAAAAACGAAACAAAAAAATATCAAAAATGGCTTAGTCAAGAGGAGAGAGAATAAAATTCCTTCTCTCCTCTTGGCGAGAAAATACGTAGGAACATTATTTATAATGTCCTGGAAACCAATAAAAAAATAAAAGAATACAAAGAAGAGGTTGAACACGATAAATCGTGTTCCTACGTAAGTTAGGGACAAAAACAAAAAAAGCCTTGCTCTAAACAAGTAATGGCAAATCCTCACATTATGACAATAAGATAATATGAGGCAAAAAAACAAAAAGCACCTTACAAATAATAATTAAGTTCAGAAAGGAGGATGGACTTAGCCTCCAGTAATTGTTTCCTTAAGAAACAATTAATTGGAAAACCAATCAAGTTTTACACAAAAAAATAAAAAGTTGTGAAATTTGATGGTGTTTTTTTGATTTCCCCTGGTACGGAGGGCGCTATCAGCTGTAAGGTATAAGCTATAAGATGTAAGTAAGAGAAACAATCAAACAAGTTAGTCTTGAATGAATTTTAAGGCTACTGTATTTTCTTAAAGCTTACACCTTACAACTTACAGCTAGTAAAGCCTTCCGTCTAGGGGAAGCACCCCCCCAGGCTCACGAAATATTATTAGGAGCCCCTTGGCGGGGGTGTTTTTATTTTGGGGGAAAGCTGACATATACCCCGGATCAAGTCCGGGTCGACTACGTCGATTTTACAGTTTCGTATTTTGTGCTAGTATGAAGCTAAACAAAGTTATCGCGGGGTGGAGCAATGGTAGCTTGCGAGGCCCATAACCTCGAGGTTGCAGGTTCGAATCCTGCCCCCGCAACAAAATACAGTAGACCGAGTAGACAGACCGGGTAGATCGAGTCTAATTGATTAAATTGTTAACAAATATAAAAATGAAAATCATAAAAATAGTGCTTTTGACAATGATATTTTTGGCAGGACTCACAGTTTTTCAGGTTTCAAAAGCTGCGACAATCGATTCCGAAGAACAGAATTTTGTTAATCTTATTAATGATTACCGGAAAAATTTAGGCCGGACCGAGCTAAAAATTTCCAAGTCCGTAACCAACGGGTCAGAATTTTTTGCCCAAGACTTTGCGGATCATCCCGACAACGCCAATGTGCAGTTGCACATTGATACAACCGGGAACGCGCCCGAAGAAAGGGGTCAAAAATACGGGTACTATTTTCTAGCGGAAAATATGGGTTGGGGCTATGAAACCGCCCAAGGGATGTTCGATGCCTGGAAAGCTTCAGAAGGCCACAAAGAGAATATGATAAATTCGGGAGCGAGAACCATTGGAATCGCGCGGGTCCACAAGCCGGGAGCAACGAAAGGCGGGGACTCAACGGAGTGGTTTTGGGTAGCCGATTTTAGCGACGAAGGAGTGGAAAGGCTTATCGGAAACAATCTCAAAAATGACGAAATGTATTCGTCTCCGTACCGCAAAATGACTGTTACCATAAAGAAATGGAACAAGAAAAGTAAAAAGTACAAGAAAGCCAAGTGGGCGGAAATAAAAGTTTACGACAAAACAACCGGGCAATTGTTGGATCACGATATCGGAGACAAGGACGGAAAATGCGCTGTTTATGTTATGGGCAGCAGCAAGGAGGTTACAATCAAAATTGCCAAATTCAAAGGGAACAATACAACAAAATTTACCTTAAAAGGAAAACTAAGCAGCAAAGGAAAAATAAGCAGTAAAAACACAACTCTAAAGAAAAATATTAAATTTGAAGCCAGGATTAATTAAGAGTTTCGTTCACTCAATTTTTTAACTGGAGTAGCGAAACAAAAGAGAAGTAAACGACCCCTCTTCGGATTTGTTGATAAAAAAGTTTAGTGGAGATAATAATGTTATTAGCTAATAAATAACAAATTTTAATATGCGAAAAGTTTATCTCGACTATGCTGCGACTACGCCGATCGCACCGTCGGTAAAAAAAGCGATGGATCCTTATTGGGAAAAATTCTTCGGTAATCCAATGGCAATGCATAGTTTTGGCCAGGAGGCGCGGGAGGCGATCGAAGGAGCCCGCGAAAAGGTAGCGGCTTATTTCAATAGGGAGCAGGAAGAAATAATTTTTACCAGCGGCGCTACGGAAAGCAATAATTTGGCTTTAAAAGGGGTGGCAAAGGCGGTGGCAAATTATGTTAAAAGATATAACGATAGGGTTTACCTATCAGATTCAGCCTCACCATTAGATTTTTCTCCCCATATAATTACTACTCCTTTTGAACACCACTGTTTGTTGGATACGGCGAAAAATCTTCTAAATAACGAAGCCGAAGTTACTTTTATTAAAATCGGGCGGAATGGGATAGTCGATCCCAAAAATATTCTTAAAGCGATAAAACCCAATACGGTGCTTGTATCCGCGATGTACGTCAATAACGAAATCGGTACGGTCGCGCCCCTAAAAGAAATCGGAGATTTAATCCAAAAAGAAAGGATTAAGCGAAAAGAAAGAGCCGGTATTGTGGGCAAAGAAGCTTTACCTATTTATTTTCATAGCGATATTACCCAAGGAGTAAACTACTTGCCTTGTAATATGAAAAAAATGGGAGTGGACCTCTTCTCTTTTTCCGGCCATAAAATATATGGTCCCAAAGGAGTGGGGGCTTTGGGCGTCAGCAAAGGAATACTCATTGAAAAAATCCAATACGGAGGCAGTCAGGAATTCAATTTACGGGCCGGAACGCATAATGTTACGGGAATTGTCGGGATAGGAGCGGCGATTAAGAGAATGGAGAATGGAGAATGGAGAATGGAGAATGCGGAGAAGGTTAAGAAGTTGCGGGATTATTTTTGGGAAAAATTAAGAAAAGAAATAAAAGACATCGCCCTCAACGGTTCTTGGGAAAAAAGGGCGGCCAACAATCTTAACGTTAGCTTTGTCGGCGTGGAGGGTGAAAGTATGCTCTTGGCTTTGGATATGGCGGGCGTGGCCTGTTCTACCGGATCAGCTTGTTCCAGCGAAACCCTCGAACCTTCCCACGTGCTTATGGCTATCGGGCTTTCGCATCCCCAAGCGCACGGTAGTTTGCGTTTTACTTTAGGAGAGGGAAACACCCAAGATGATATAGATTATGCGACACTCCAAATAAAGAATGTTGTGAATAATCTGCGCAGAGTGTCTGGATATAAAGGCTGAATTGTTGAATCATAATGGTTACAAATTTTTTTTGGGCGGAATGGCCGTTTTTTGATCTGCGGCCCGATAGTCCTCGCTTCAAAAAACGGCCATTCCGCCCTACTAAGAATTATAAACTTCGGGATTTTTATGATAATCTAATTTAAATACCGGTTTTTTGACAAAACTAGATCTTAACATTACGATTATATAACTAGTCAGTGAAATGGGCAAAGTAAAATTAAATACAAAAATCCCCGTTCAGACTGGGTATTTTAACCAATAAGGTTAAAAAGAAGATAAAACCAAGGATTTATTGTTGCGCCGAACCGGTAAAAAGCCACAACAAAAAACAAAAATAAAATCTATTGTCAGTGCCTTAGATTTTTAGTTTTCAGTTGTGGTTTTTTAGTTTTTTGCTTTAGATTTTTTTACAATCCGAATTGACGGGAGGGTATTTGCAACGATGGTCGTTGCTTAGGTACGTTGTATAGCGATTCGATCTGTTCTCTCCGTAAACGGGGCAGGGCACATCGGTCGCGACCGACGTGCCAGGCACTTTTAAAATTTAATATTATCCCTTTGCGGGGATAAAAGAGAGGAGGTGAGATGATGGAAGAAGACAAGAAAAAGGATTCGGAAGAGGCTATAGACGAAGAAAAAGAGCAGGAAAAGGACGCTGAAGAAACAGAAGAAGACGAAGAACTGTTTACCGACGACGAAGAGTTCGAAGAAGACCAGGGAGATTCTTGGGAAAGGACGCGCACTTGGATACAAGACAACTTGCGAGTAATTCTTTCGGTGCTAATTGTTGTTTTGATTGCCGTCGGGATTTATAATTATTCTAATAAACCCGAGGAACAGCCAAGTAAAGTTGACCAATTGGTTGGAGATCAACTGGTCGAGAACCAGCAACTAGACCAGGGTAGCCAAGGGTCAATCGAAATAAACAACGCGAACGAGAACAACGGCCAGGTGGTAGTGAAAGAAGAAGAGAAAAAGGCGCCGACTGCTCCAGCCGAAACTACCCCACCAGTGCCAACCGAAACAAAGGCGGAAAAATCCGGAGAAGGGTATCAAGTTCAAGCTGCGAGCGGAGATGGGGTTACCCATCTAGCCCGAAAAGCCGCCAAAGAATATCTGAATAACAACCCCGATGCCGCTGGACTTACCAAGGAACACAAAATATACATCGAAGATTATCTTAGGAAACACGTGAATCAAGGTAAGCTAAAGATAGGCGATAGCCGGAGTTTTTCCGACAGTCTAATAAAGGAAGCAATTTCGAAGTCCAAACAGCTCAACGAAAGACAGCTCAATAATCTTCAGCGGTATAGCGCAAGAGTTTCTAATCTATAGTAGGCGGATAATCCGAATTCAGTAAGTAGTTCAATCACAAGTACATTTCATCAATTTTTCATATCTTCCTCTCGCTTGTTTCAACGCAAATAGGCAGAGAACAAAAGCCCCTTGATAATTATCAGGGGGCTTTTGTAATGGAGCGACAAGAACAAGCTCAGATAACTTTTTTGGATGACGGAACGACCGTTTATTTTTTATGAGTCTCGGTTAATAATCTTTTTATAATTTTTTAATAATTGGGGTGGTATAAAGAAGGCGGATCAAAAATTTATTTTGGTTTTTAATCTCACAAATATTTATGAAAAAAATACTGGCAATAATTTTGCTGGCTTTTTGGGGGAACACTTTTATAACCAAAGCCGATAACAGTTATTATTCTTCAGCTAACCAGGTAAAAATATCAGCTGTTAATTCAAGTGACAATTGGGTTAAATTGTTTAATACGGGAAACACGCCGGTCGATTTGGCAGGCTGGGTACTTTATGATGGTAGCGACAGCCACGAACTTTTTATTACTTTATCCGATATCATAAGTGACAATGAGGATAATTCGTTGATATTGGCTCCCCAATCGAATGTCACCATTATTGGCAAAAACGATACCGACTTTGTGCTTAATAACAGGGGAGGGGAGGTAAAATTATATTCCGGGCCGATAGAAATGGAAGGGGTCTTACAAGATAAAATAAATTATCCCAAAACAACCCCCGGGGAAAGTTATGTGATAATTCCTGAATCCCAATCAGGAAATTCTATTGAAGTTTTAGATTCGGGAGAAATCGCAGAGCCCAACAACGAAAATAAAGAAAATACAGCTCCGGCGGGGAAAGAGGGGAAAAATTTAGAAGAACAAAGGGTCAAACCGGATATGGATTATAAAATACCGGAGAGCAGCCTCTCGCGGAACAGAATCATTCGGATTAACGATGCGGACCAAAATGATAGCGGCAAAAGTGGGGGTAGTCGGGAAGCAGAACAGGAATCCAAAAAAGATGGCCGGTCAGATAATGTTTCTAATTCTAGTTTATCGGCGTATAAGTTCGGGTCGATAGAGAGTGAGAAAAATGTTGATAACGACAATACAATGACAAAACAATCTGACAACGAAGTTGCCTTTACCGCCAGCAGTAAGATCGAAAAGTCTCCTTACGCCTGGTTTTATCGGTTGTGGGGAAGCTGGTTTTTTTGGAGAATTATCCTCCCTCTTTTGGGGTTATGGGTCATTTTGTATTCTACAGCTTACTTTGTCCGTAAAAAGTATTTTGCTTAGAAGCGCAAAAAGTTTATTTGCTTAAAAAATAAGACCCACTGGTATTCTGATACGAGTGGGTCAAAAATAATTAAAAAAATGCTTGCTGCCAGTTTATTGCTGGTTTCCCGAAGGTTTCAGCGAACCAAATGCCATTAATGCGGCGTTGGATTGATGGCCTTTGTTTTTCTTTGGTGGGTTTGCCAAAGAAATCAAGCAGGCTATGGCGATCACTACCACCAAAATCACAGAAAGAACGCAGAAAACTACTGAGGCATTCCTTGCAAACGGGAAGTATTCTACGTAACTAAACTTGCAGTAGGTAGCCGTGCTGGTTACGATAACCCAAAGCGAGGCCATTCCCAAGGCAAGAATCCACAGGTCGGTCATCCTTATTCCTTTTTTCATTCGTCTCTCCTTATAGACTATCGTTATTGTTATCAAAGAACTCTTGATTTCTTGATCCAGTCCGGTTCTAGCCAAGGGACGGGATTAGCTATTAGTATAACACTATTTCGGCGAAGTCAAGGGTTTTTAGCGTATAAATATTTCGGTCACTCGACACCGTCGCTTGCGAACGATATGTCTCGTAAAACGTATACCGGGCTGGCCACTTCGGTCTAGAACTTATTTATCGTGAGCATTCTAGAGGCTTTTTAGGGTTCCCGCAAGCCCCAAGTCCCAACCCCTCTCGGTCACAAAAAATCAAGTTATCTATACTTCGTTCCAGGCAGACACTTCTTGTCTGGGAGATTATCAGAAAACATAACCTTGTCATTAAGTTCGTAGTGACAATCTGGAAAGCGTTTTTCTAACTCTTTGCAATTAGAAAACTGTTGTTTGATGCTAGCGCTAATATTACTTTCATCAATATCAAGATACTTTCTAGCTACCGCGATAATGCGATCAAAAACCTGCACGCCTAATCGATAATCGTAAGCTATGCTATATTCCTGCTTATATCTTTGTAAATCACTTTTATCAAGAACCCTGTGTGCGAAGGAGCATTTCATCCTAACTTCTTTTCGGAAATCTGTATCAACGTAGAAGTCTTTAAGATCCCGGTAAATTACTCTCCTTGGAGTTAGACTCTCGTCTAACTCCAAGAGTAAATTTTGAGGATGCGCGCTAGGAATTAAGCCATGGTTAAAGACAAGATAGAGCCATGAGTCAATCAGCGGGCTAAATATATTTTTTCTTAAATAATCGGTGGCCGACGATCCCGAATTACCAATCAATTGGACGAGCATGGGTTTATGATGAGGATTCTTAATGTCTTTAGAGAAAAGAGAGAAAAACGGAACGACAATTCTCTTTTGTTTTGTTTTAGGGTGAGGAATTGGGCTCCTATAGATTACGCCGGTAGTTTGCCTTCCGATTGAAGCGGAAATTCCACAAAATTCAGGAAGGAAAGCAAGCGATTCGGGTGCAGATTTTTTAGCTACTATTTTTTCTAGTTCTTCCGATATATCGCAGCTGTGCTGCACAAATCTTGGTTCTAGTTCTCTAGTAAACCTGGAAAGTTTCTTTTTAAAATCCAATTTGCAGAACAACTCGTGATTTTTGAGAAATACTGTCCTGGTAGAAGAGGTTGGTACCGCCAAATAATTTTTGTCTTTAATCCACTTGGATTTAGGAAAATATTCCAGCATATCTGGGTGAACAAAAAATAATGTCCCCTCGTTTTCGGGACAATTACCAAGTTTTGCGATTCTTTTCTTATCGCCAAATACTTTAACCTTGCATTTATTATCGGGATGGGAAAACGGCAGCGTGAAATATTTTTTCCCAACCCGTGGTTGATATTTGCTAGAAGCCTCAGAAAAAAATGTGTGCTTATTGGTAGATCCATCATTTACATATCTTTCTAGAAACAGCCAGGTTTCGTAAATATCTTTATCAAACAGATTGCCAATTAACATGCGTAAATATAAATATTTGACCCCTCTCGGTCACTCGATACTGCGTACTAGAGCGGTAGGGATGTCGGTCGCTCGAACCAGGCATTTCGATAAGCTATTCCCAGACCCTCTTTTTATTAATTTCTTCTTTTACCCTAAAAGCTGTTTCTAAGTCTATACCAAGACGGTTGGCAATCGTACAGATTATAATGACAACATCGGCTAACTCTCTCGCAACGGAACCGTTTTTAGAATTCCGATCTGTTTTTAATAACTTCAGTTCCTTTCTAACGGCTTTATTCAGCTCGCCTATTTCCTCTCCCAGTAACAGGCATTTTTGAAGCACGCTTTCAGAGCTAAAACCACGTTCAGCTTCCAGTCTTTTAACATATTCCTGATAATCTTTTAACGTAGGGTTTTCTTTTAAGATAAGCATAAATTTTTATTAATTTAGTTCGAATCCTAGAGCGGTCGATGGGTTTGGAAGCGGTTTTCGCGCCTCTCAAAAAAACTGGATAACCGCATCGGTAAAGGGATAGCACCTCGGTCACTCGTAAAATAAATACCGGGCTGGCAACTTCGGTTTAGAACTTATTTATCGTGAGCATTCTAGAGGCTTTTTAGGCTTCCGGCAAGCCCGGAAGTTTGAGGCACCTCGGTCGCAAAATTTAGCCGATGTTTCGCTTACAATGCGGCATGAGACACCGTGAGACACAATGAGACTAACTATGTCAAGTTTTTCCTCCCTGAGGATATCTCGGTTCATATAATCTGTCCTGGGTAACAGTAGCGAAAATCCGCTCACAGAGCTTTCTGGTAACGGTACAGAGGGCGT